>ERZ773077.387-NODE-387-length-33276-cov-4.670841_pt1 | contig 33276 bp, 28 predicted proteins | sample MGYA00580612_ERZ773077 | MGnify/ENA primary metagenome ERZ773077 (study PRJEB29015, sample SAMEA2737971) | human oral metagenome | biome: human oral; feature: human-associated habitat; material: dental | place: China | collected 2021 ...
TTATATATTTTTTTATATAAGTTAATGCTGTTATTTTTATTAATATAGTCGGGTTATTCTACCAAATTATTGCTATTAACCGCTTGCTTTTATTACAATACAGACACAATTTATTTTTAACGCATAACTCCGAGCTTGTTTAGCCTAAGTTTCAGAAGAAATACGGCGGCAAGCCAATAACGCGGTATGTTATTCAGGGATACGCTGGAAACGGTTTATCCTCTCCATATTTAGAAAGGTGTAAAATGCAATCCATTCCTATTAAAAACGTAGGAGAGTCTCGCTTAGTCGATCCTTTCCAACGCCAATATTACTATCTACGACTGTCGATTACCGACCAGTGTAATTTTCGTTGTACTTATTGTTTGCCGGATGGCTATCAACCCGAAGCTAACAAGCCAAGTTTCTTAACATTAAAAGAAATTACACACCTAGCTCAAGCCTTTGCTGAAATGGGCACAGAAAAGCTCCGTTTGACCGGCGGAGAACCCACTCTACGCAAAGATTTTATTCCTATTGCAGAAAGTATTGCGAACATTGATGGCATTCGTCAATTGGCTGTTACGACTAACGGCTATCGTATGGCAAAAGATGTGGCTGATTGGAAAAAAGCGGGGATTACCTCTGTTAATGTGAGTGTGGATAGTCTTGATCCAAAAATGTTTCATCAAATCACCGGCATCAATAAGTTTGATGACATAATGCGTGGTATCGATCGTGCATTTGAAGTGGGCTACAACAAAGTCAAAGTTAATTCAGTTTTGATGAAAAATTTGAATGACAAAGAGTTTGAGCAATTCCTTGTTTGGGTAAAAGATCGCCCAATTCAAATGCGTTTTATCGAACTCATGCAAACAGGCGAAATGGATAGTTTCTTTGATAAATTCCATCTTTCAGGACAAGTATTAGCGGATAAATTGCTACAAAATGGTTGGCAATTACAACATAAATCCCATACTGATGGTCCAGCTAAAGTATTCACGCATCCTGATTATGCAGGCGAAATTGGCTTAATTATGCCTTATGAGAAGAATTTCTGCGCAAGCTGTAATCGTCTCAGAGTGTCAGCGAAAGGCAAACTTCATCTTTGTTTATTTGGCGAAGAAGGCATTGAATTACGTGATTTATTGCAATCGCATGAACAGCAAGATATTTTGCAAGCACGTATTTTTTCTGCACTGCAAGGCAAACGTGAACATCATTATTTGCATATCGGTGATAGTGGCGTAAGAAATCATTTAGCCTCTATCGGTGGCTAAAAGAAAATAGGTGAATTTTGCTATTCACTTATTTTGCTTTTGTCACACATGTAAAACATTCAATATTTTAACCGCACTTTATTTTATTATGACTACATTTACGCATATCAATCCTCAAGGCGAAGCCAATATGGTGGATGTTTCTGTAAAGGCAGAGACTGTTCGCGAAGCTCGTGCTGAAGCCATCGTTACTATGTCAAAAGAAACCCTTGCTATGATCGTGGAAGGCAAACATCACAAAGGCGATGTATTTGCTACTGCTCGTATTGCTGGCATTCAGGCCGCGAAACGTACTTGGGAACTTATCCCGCTTTGTCATCCCTTATTACTTTCTAAAGTGGAAGTAAATTTAGAACCGTTACTTGAAACCAATCAAGTTCGTATTCAATCCCTTTGTAAATTAACCGGAAAAACCGGCGTAGAAATGGAAGCATTAACGGCAGCAAGCGTAGCAGCCTTAACCATTTACGATATGTGTAAAGCCGTACAAAAAGACATGGTGATTGAGCATGTTCGCCTGTTAGAAAAGAGCGGTGGAAAATCTGGTCATTTTATTGCGGAGGAAAAATAGGATGTTAAATGTTTTATTTTTTGCTCAAACTCGTGAATTAATTGGGGAAGATTCTATTCTGCTTGAAGGCGATTTTGCTACAGTTGAGGCGGTGCGTGAATACCTCGCTCAAAAAGGTGATAGATGGGCGTTAGCGTTAGAAAAAGGGAAGCTTTTAGTAGCGATTAATCAAACTTTGATGCCTTTAGAAAGTGCGGTAAAAAATGGCGATGAAATTGCGTTTTTCCCACCAGTAACAGGGGGCTAAATGACAGATATTCAAATTTCAGTGCAAGAACAGCCTTTCGATCAAAATGCCGTTTACCAATGGCTTTCTGAGCAACATTCAGTTGGCGCAACGGTTATTTTTGTGGGTAAAGTACGCGATCTTAATTTAGGCGATGAGGTATCCAGCTTATACTTAGAACATTATCCCGCCATGACAGAAAAAGCCTTACGTGAAATTGTAGAACAGGCGGAAGCGCGTTGGGATATTCAACGAGTGTCTGTGATACATCGAGTAGGACTTTTGCATACTGGCGATGAAATTGTTTTAGTTGGAATTAGTTCAGCTCACCGAGGTGATGCCTACCACGCTAATGAATTTATTATGGACTTCTTAAAATCTAAAGCCCCGTTCTGGAAAAAAGAACAAACTAATCAAGGTGAACGTTGGATTGAAGCAAGAGAAAGCGATAAAGAAGCGTTAAGTAAGTGGTAATTCAATATAAAAAATATGGCCGTTTTATGGCCATTTTTTCTTTCTGTAAAAAACATAACCGTATTTTGGTGTGTGATGGGATAATTTATAAATTTCTTATCTTTCAATAAGAAAGATTATTTTATTGAATTATGTGTAAAATAATGTAAATCCAGTATTCATTGTAATAAATATTGTATTATACTTGTACTGAATTGTTCAGGGTTCTTTGTACTTGAATATAACCATATACAATAGGAAATTAATTATGAATCATGTTTTTAAAATTATTTGGAATAAAGTAAATCAATGCTGGGTTGCTGTTTCAGAACTAAGCAAATCTGTGGGTAAATCATCTCAAACAGACAAACGTAAAGCATTAAATGTAATTATTGGCGCTGCAGTTTTAGCAGGTGCAACTACAAGCGCGATGGCTGAAACCAATGTGGTATCAAATGATCAAGGAAATATTGTTGGAGGTATCGGTGCGAGCGCCCTTGGTGGAACCGGTACAACAGGGAATTCTGTTGTTTTAGGTAATAAAGCTAAATCTGAAACAACTGAGAGCGTAGTAATTGGTGGTAATACTACAAATACAGGACGTTGGTCTGTAACTTTAGGTGATAAAGCTGATGGTAATTCTCAATATGGCGTGACGATTGGTAATAGAGCCTATAGTGGTAAAGGCGGAAACGCAATTGCTATCGGCTTAATGGCAAAAACCTCTAATGAGAAAGCGGGTGGAAATAGCCAAACTGCTGTAGGAGCAGCATCTTATGCTGATGGTGAAGCAGCTTCAGCCTTTGGTGCAACAGCAAATGCAACAGGTGCTCTAGCAACCGCTGTTGGTCGAAACTCGAAAGCTCTTGCAAAAAGTGCATCAGCTTTTGGTGATAGCTCATCTGCTACTGCATGGGGTGCGACAGCATTAGGTGTAGGAGCATCAGCTAAAGCAGATAATTCTATTGCAGTTGGTTCTAAAGCAGTAACCGAGGGGGGAGGATCAACAGCATTAGGAGGTCGTTCTTATGCAGGTGCTCAAAGTGCGACGGCTTTAGGTACCTTAGCTAATGCAAGTGCAATCGTTTCGACCGCTGTAGGTAATGGTGCTAAAGCGAGTGCTGTTGAAGCTTCTGCCTTAGGTAATGGTGCAAATGCAAGTGGAGGTGCTGCATTAGCTCTAGGAGCTAAATCCGATGCTTCAGCAACTAATGCACTTGCTATCGGACAAACAAGTAAAGCTTCTAAGATGAATGCTGTTGCTATTGGTCAAAATAGTAATTCTTCTGCTGTTAATGCTATTGCTCTTGGTACATCTAGTAACGTCTCTGGGGTTAGTGCGGTAGTGATTGGTAATCAAGCAAAAGGCACTCATGAAAACTCTGTGACATTAGGTTCTTATTCAAGTAGTGCAGCCAATGATTTTGATAAAACAGCAAAAGCTTTATCTTATTTTGGTGATAAGAGCAGCGTGACAGTTAACTACAATGGTACTTCTTCAACTCAAAAAGGTGCAGTGTCTGTCGGTGATGGAAAACTTGTTCGCCAGATCCAAAATGTAGGTGCAGGTCGAATTACAGCTGAATCAACCGATGCCGTAAATGGTAGCCAATTATACCAAGCTTATTACAACGCAGGCTTTAATATTCAAAACAATAAAACTGACACATCACGTATTAATACCAATGGCAAAGTAAATTTTGTGAATGGTAAGAATACCGAAGTGGTTGTTACAGACGGTGATAATGCAGCTAATATCACAGTGAATTTAAAAGATGATATTACTGTTAAGAGTGTTACAGCTAATAATGTTACCGTAGGGCCTGTTACAATTAATCAAAATGGTATTAATGCAGGTGATAAAAAAATCACGAATGTATCAAATGGTACAATTTCAGCAGATAGTAAAGAAGCTGTGAATGGTAGCCAATTATATGCAGCGAAGAACGAGCTTAATACCAATATTACTAAAGCTGCAGCGGCAGCTAAAACAGAAGTAAAAGCTGGAACAAATGTAGAGGTTACTTCTGAAACTGGTGCGAATAATCAAACTATTTACACGGTTAACGCAAAAGACACTTCAGCTTCTGTTGAAGCAGCTTCTGATGCTGTTACAGTAACAGTTGGTGAAAAAACAGAAGTTAAAAATGGTATTTCTGTTACCACAGTAACCAATTACAAAGTGGATCTTTCACAAAAAACCAAAGATGAAATCAAAAATGCAGGTGGTCGTGGATTTAACGTAACTGCAAGTGCATCTGAAGGTACTGTTGTAAATGAAGTGGCAGAAGAAACTGTTCAGTCTACAGCAACCAAAATGGATAAGTTAACACTTGATGCGGGTAAAAATATTAAATTAACCCACAAAAAAGGCAAAGTGTTAAGTGTTGCGGTATCTGACACACCGACATTTAAAAATGTGACAACAACGGGTGATCTTAACGTTGGCGGTACTGTTCATGCACACGGTGGCTTGGATGTTCACAACAATCGTATTGTGAATGTGGCTGATCCGAAAGACCCAACTGATGCAGTAAATAAACGTTATGTTGATAATGCAGTGAAAAACATTAATAACAACATTAATCGTTTAGACAATAAAATTGATCACGTTGAGCGTAAATTACGTGCAGGTATTGCAGGTGCGACAGCGATTTCGTTCTTACAACGTCCAAATGAAGCAGGTAAAAGCTTAGTTTCCGTTGGTGTTGGTGGTTATCGAAATGAAAATGCATTAGCGGTTGGTTATGGTCGAAATTCTGATAACAATAAAATTTCGATTAAAGTTGGTGCAAGTATCAATACCCGCAGTGATGTAAACTGGGGCGGAAGCATCGGTTACCAATGGTAATTGTTTGATAAAAAGGCAGAGTAAAATCTGCCTTTTTTTATTATATTGAGATGAAAAAAAGTGCGGTCAAATTTAACCGCACTTTTTGTTTTTATTGATTAAAGCACTTTTACAATGCTTTCACATAAATAACGAATATTGTCCTCAGTGATACCTGCTACATTGATACGACCAGAACGAACAGCGTAAATCGCAAATTCTTCTTTTAAGCGATCAACTTGTTCAGGCGATAAGCCGCTGAAAGAGAACATACCGTTTTGTTCCATGATAAAGCTGAAATCTTGTTCTGCACCATATTCTTTTAATAACTGAACGAATAAATGACGCATTTTTTTGATGCGATCACGCATTTCAGTTAATTCATTTTCCCATTCTTGACGAAGTTGTGGATCATTTAACACCGTTGCTACGGTCGCTCCGCCGTGAGATGCAGGGTTAGAGTAGAGAGTACGAATAATTGATTTCACCTGTGTTAATGCAGTTGAAGCAATTTCTGCATTTTCTGCAACAAGGGTAAAGGCACCGACACGCTCATTGTATAAACCAAAGTTTTTAGAGAATGAACTCGCCACTAATAATTCTTTATGATTTGCCGCAAAAGCACGTAAACCGTAAGCATCTTGGTCTAAGCCATTGGCTAAACCTTGATAAGCAAAGTCAAAGAGTGGTAACCAGCCATTTTTTGCTGAAAGCGCAGCTAATTCTTGCCATTGTTCAGGGGTTGGGTCAATACCGGTTGGGTTGTGGCAGCAACCGTGTAACAGCACCACATCGCCTTCATTTGCTTGGCTTAAATCTTCAAGTAAATGTTCCCAGTCAAGGGCTTTGCGTTCAGCATCATAATAACGATATTCACGAATTGTCATACCTACCGCATTGAAAATGGCATTGTGGTTTGGCCATGTTGGCGTACTAATCCATACATTTTGTGCTTTGGTTTGGCGTTTGATGAACTCCGCAGCAATACGTAATGCACCTGTACCACCTAAGCTTTGTACCGTTCTTGCTCGATTCGCTTTAATGACCTCTGAATCTTTACCGAAAAGGAGTTCTTTTGTGCGTTCGTTATAATCGGCAATACCATCGATAGTTAAATAGTTTTTCGTTTTTTCGTTATCAAATAAGCGTTTTTCGGCTTCTTTTACCGCACGCATAATTGGCGTTGTACCTTGTGCATCTTTATAAACGCCAATACCTAAGTTGATTTTATTTTCACGTGTTTCAGATTTGAATGCTTCGCCTAAGCCTAAGATAGGATCGGCCGGAGCCGCTTTGATATGTTCAAACATAGCTTTTCCTTATGTATGTGTTGTGAGATGAGTAATTTTATACTTCAGTCAATGGATTTTATCAAGAAGAACCTAATAAAAATCAACCGCACTTTGATGTTTTTAGATATTCATCAAAAAGTGCGGTTGTTTTTTCGATTATTTTAATTTCTCAATCGCCCAATTTAAACCAGATTGATAATCTTCAGGGAGTTCGTGACGAAGTTTTTCAAGCTGTTGGATAATGATTGTTTTATCAGGATGCGTAATATTAATATGACCTAATTTCCGACCTGGACGAACTTCCTTACCATACCAATGTAACTGGGAGAAAGGTGTGTTCAACCATTGTGGATTATGTTCTGTACCAATTAAATTGACCATAACACTTGGAGCAATAGGTTGTAATGACGGTGTAGGTAAATCTAATAAAGCACGTAGATGCAATTCAAATTGACTAATAGCGCAACCTAGTTGTGTCCAATGGCCACTGTTATGCACACGAGGAGCAAGCTCATTAATCAATAATTTCTCTCCCACCACAAAGCATTCCATCGCCATTACGCCTACATATTCAAGTTTATCCATGATTTTTCCTAGCATCGATTTAGCCTGAATTTGTTGGCTTTTTTGTTGTGGGAATGAAATATCTGTCACACTGTAACGTAAAATGCCATTTTGCTGTAGGTTATGTGTCACTGGATAGAAACGTTTTTCGCCATTTTTAAATCTAGCTCCTACGATAGACACTTCATAATCAAAAGGAATGAATTTTTCTGCGATAACTTCACCGAATAAATCGTCCGTAATGTCACGTTGATTACTTTCAGTAATAATCCATTGACCGCGACCGTCATAACCACCTGTGCGACGTTTTACCACGACTTTTTCGCCTACGTTTTTAAATACTTCAGGCCATTGCGTTTTATCTTTTAATAAACACCATGGTGAGGTAGAGAGATTGAGTTCATCTAGTAAAGATTTTTGGGTAAAGCGATCGGCTAATAAGCCAAAAACATTCTGATTAACGAAATTTTTATGATGACCTAATAATTCAGTTAAAGGTGTTTTTTCCCAACGTTCAATTTCTGCGGTGATGATGGCATCTTTAGGTAAATCAAATACGGGCGCATTAAACTCAAGTGGTTGAACATGAATGTCTAATGGTGCGCCGGCGTAACGTAACATTCTGCCGAGTTGACCATTACCAAGCACATAAACGGTAGGATAGAGGGTAGAGTTTTGCATAAAATTTCTCATCAAATCTAGCTAAAAAACAACCGCACTTTAAAAAGTGCGGTCAAAATGAAAGGTGTTTTATTTACGTGGATCAGGATTATCCAATACCACATTAGTTTGATTTTCGCGGAATGCTTGTAGGCGAGCAAATAACGCATCATCCCAACCAGCAAGAATTTGTGCGGCGAGTAATCCTGCATTAGCTGCGCCAGCAGGGCCAATTGCTAAGGTACCAACAGGAATACCTTTAGGCATTTGTACGATAGAATAGAGACTATCTACACCGCTTAATATAGAGCTTTTAACAGGTACCCCAAGTACTGGCACAAGTGTTTTGGCTGCGATCATACCCGGCAAATGCGCTGCACCACCTGCACCTGCAATAATCACTTTGTAACCATTTTTTTGTGCATTTTCGGCAAATTCAAACAATTTGTCGGGGGTTCGATGTGCAGAAACGACTTCAACATGATATGCCACATTGAGTTCATCTAAAATTTGAGTGGCTTCTTGCATGGTTGCCCAATCGCTTTTTGAGCCCATAACAATAGCAATTTGTGCGGTATTTGACATATTTTTAAAAATTTATCTGATAAAAAACGATGCGTAGAATAGCATATTTGCCCACTTTTAAGCAAACGTTTGCTATATGGTAAAAACTGAAAATTCCATTGCAAGTTTTGTCATAAAATCTTATCCTAATATGAGTTTTTTTCTTAGAAATAGAGCAGATTATGTTAGCTAAAGCGAAATATAGAAAAGATTACAAACAACCTGATTTTACAGTTACGGATATTTTCCTTGATTTTCAATTAGATCCTAATCATACCGTTGTCACTGCAAAAACAACCTTCCAACGTTTAAACGACGAAGCAACACACCTACGATTAGATGGTCATGGCTTCCAATTTGCCTCCATTAAATTCAATGGCGAAGATTTCAAACATTATCATCAAGACCATGAAAGTTTAACGTTAGATTTAACTAACCAAAGTGCGGCCAATTTTGAACTTGAAATTGTGACGAATCTAGAGCCTGCACAAAACACCTCTTTACAAGGGCTTTATCAATCAGGTGAAGGCATTTGTACTCAATGCGAAGCAGAAGGTTTCCGTCAAATTACCTATATGCTTGATCGTCCTGATGTATTAGCTCGCTATACAACCAAAATTACCGCTGATAAAACTAAATATCCTTACTTGCTTTCTAATGGTAACCGCATTGCAAGTGGTGAATTAGAGGATGGTCGTCATTGGGTTGAATGGAATGACCCATTCCCGAAACCAAGCTATTTATTCGCTTTAGTAGCAGGTGATTTTGATTTATTACAAGATACCTTTACCACAAAAAGTGGTCGTGAAGTGGCTTTAGAGCTTTATGTTGACCGGGGCAATCTTGATCGTGCTTCTTGGGCAATGGAAAGTCTGAAAAAAGCGATGAAATGGGATGAAGAGCGTTTTAATTTAGAATACGACTTAGATATTTACATGATTGTTGCTGTGGACTTCTTCAATATGGGTGCCATGGAAAATAAAGGGTTGAATATCTTTAACTCTAAATTTGTGTTGGCAAATTCACAAACGGCAACTGATGATGATTACCTTGCCATTGAAAGTGTAATTGCACACGAATACTTCCATAACTGGACAGGAAACCGTGTGACTTGCCGTGATTGGTTCCAATTAAGTTTAAAAGAAGGTTTAACAGTTTTCCGTGATCAAGAATTTTCATCTGATACAGGCTCCCGTGCCGTTAATCGCATTAATAACGTGAAATTCTTACGTACGGTGCAATTTGCCGAAGATGCAAGCCCTATGTCACACCCAATTCGCCCTGAAAAAGTCATTGAAATGAATAACTTCTATACCGTGACTGTATATGAAAAAGGGGCGGAAGTGATTCGTATGTTGCATACCTTATTAGGTGAACAAGGTTTCCAAAAAGGGATGCAACTTTATATTGCAGAAAATGACGGTAAAGCCGCAACCTGTGAAGATTTTGTTTCTGCAATGGAACGTGCGAATGACGTTGATTTAGCACAATTCCGTCGTTGGTATAGCCAATCAGGTACGCCAGAATTATTGATTAGTGATGCCTATGACGAACAAACTCATACTTATCGTTTAACTGTTTCGCAATCTACGCCACCAACAGCGGACCAAATGGAAAAAGTAAACTTACATATTCCATTGAAAATTGCACTTTATGATGCCAAAGGCACCAAACAAATGTTACAGCATAACGGTGAGTTGCTAAGCGATGTATTAAATGTGACAGAAAAAGACCAAGTCTTTGAGTTCCACGGCATTTATGGTCGTCCAATTCCTGCGTTATTATGTGATTTCTCTGCACCGGTGAAACTCGATTATGATTACACCACTGAGCAGTTATTAGGTTTGCTTAAATTCGCGGATAACCAATTTGCTCGTTGGGATGCAGCACAAATGCTGTTTACTCAAGAATTGCGTCGTAATGTGGCGCATTTCCAACAAGGTGAAGCTTTTGAAATTTCACCTGATGTTTTGACCGCACTTGCGCATGTATTGGAAAATTATGAACAAGATATTGAATTAGCCACATTAATTCTAACCTTGCCAAAAGACATTGAGTTTGCAGAAAGCTTTAAAACGATTGATCCAGATGGCATTGCAGCCGCAAGAGAATTTATGTTGGTGCAAATAGCAGAATACTTGAAAGAAGATTTATTGCGTATTTACACCCATATTCGTCTTGAAGATTATCAAGTGACTCAAAAAGATATTGCCTTACGAGCAATGCGTAATCTTTGTTTAAGTTATTTGGCTTACACCAATCTTGGTAATAATGTAGTCCAAAAACATTACAATAATGCCAATAATATGACAGATACGCTAGCGGCATTAAATATGGCAACCAAAGCCGCATTACCTTGCCGTGATACCTTGTTAGTGGATTTCGAACAAAAATGGCAACATGATGGCTTAGTCATGGATAAATGGTTTGCTTTACAAGCAACTCGTCCTGATGAAAACGTATTGGAAATTGTACAAGCATTAATGGATCACCCAAGCTTTAACTTCAACAATCCAAACCGTTTACGTTCATTAGTAGGTAGTTTTGCAAATCACAACTTAAAAGCTTTCCACCATATTAGTGGTTCAGGCTATCGTTTCTTAACAGATGTTTTAATTCGTTTAAATGAAACAAATCCACAAGTGGCTGCGCGTTTAATTGAGCCATTAATTCGTTTCTCACGTTTTGATGCACAACGTCAAACGTTAATGAAACGTGCCTTAGAACGATTAAGTGCTGTTGAAGATCTCTCAAAAGATTTATTTGAGAAGATTGAAAAAGCCTTGCAATAAACAAAAAGTGCGGTTAATTTTGACCGCACTTTCCATTTACAGTGAACTATCCTGAGAGATAAACGAGTATGTATTCTTTGATCCGTAAAGCCATCTTTTCCCTTGATCCTGAAACCGCTCATGATTTAGTGATTAAATCATTGCATTTAGCGGGTAAATCTCCTTTTCAATTTTTATTAAAGCAGCTTTTAGCTTGTCCACAATGTACGCCTAAGCAAGTGATGGGCATTACCTTTAAAAATCCTATTGGGTTAGCGGCAGGAGCAGATAAAAATGCCGAAGCTATTGATGGATTTGGTTCGATGGGATTTGGTTTTATTGAAGTCGGGACGGTTACGCCTTTGGCACAGGAGGGAAATGCGAAACCTCGTCAATTTCGTTTAGTGGAAGCGGAAGGGATTATTAACCGTAATGGATTCAATAATTATGGCATTGATTATGTGGTCGAGAATGTTAAAAAGGCAAAATTTGATGGCGTAATTGGGATTAATATTGGCAAAAATAAAATCACGCCACTTGAAAAGGGGAAAGATGATTACCTATTTTGCTTAAACAAAGCTTATAACTATGCGGATTATATTACGGTAAATATTTCATCACCGAACACACCGGATTTACGCCAATTACAGTATGGTGATTACTTTGATGATTTACTGCAAAGTGTAAAACAGCGTCAAAAAGCATTAGCTGAGCAATATAATAAATATGTGCCGATTGCAGTAAAAATTGCACCTGATTTATCTGAGAGCGAGCTCGTTCAAATTGCAGATACGTTACTTCGTCATCAAATGGACGGGGTAATTGCGACTAACACGACGATTTCACGCGACAACGTCACAGGTTTAAAAAATGCGGAACAACAAGGTGGCTTAAGTGGAAAACCGTTACAGAAGAAAAGTACAGAAATTATTCGAAGATTGCATCAAGAGCTGAAAGGGCAAATCCCGATTATTGGGAGTGGTGGTATTGACGGTGTACAAAATGCACAAGAGAAGATTGAAGCAGGTGCTGAATTGTTACAAGTTTATTCGGGTTTGATTTATCACGGTCCAAGCTTAGTTAAAGAATTAGTGAAAGCGATTAAATAAATGACAAAAAAATATGATTTACATTGCCATAGTACGGCTTCAGATGGTGTTTTAACGCCTACAGAGCTTGTGCAACGAGCTCATGAACAAGGTGTCAATGTGCTTGCTTTATGTGATCACGACACCGTGATGGGCATTGATGAAGCCAAGCTTGAAGCCGATAAATTAGGTATAGAGCTGATTAATGGCGTGGAAATTTCAACGAATTGGGAAGGTCGTGGCATCCATATTGTTGGATTAAATTTTGATAAAACGCATCCAAAAATGACCGCACTTTTAGCTGAACAAAAATCACTGAGAGAAAAAAGAGCGGTCGAAATTGGCCATAAATTAGAAAAAGCAGGCATTCCAAATGCCTATGAAGGCGCAAAAGCGTTAGCCAATGGGGAAGTAACTCGTGCTCATTATGCGCGCTATTTGGTACAAATCGGAAAGGTTTCAAATGATGGACAAGCCTTTAAGCGTTATCTAGGCGGTGGCAAATCGTGTTTTGTCAAAGCTGAATGGGTGGATATTCCAACGGCGATTGATACGATTCATGCGGCAGGTGGTGTTGCTATCATTGCTCATCCTATGCGTTATAACATGACAGGAAAATGGATTCGTCGATTAATTGTTGATTTTAAACAATGGGGCGGTGATGGCATGGAAGTCGCAGATAGTGGACAGACCAAAGATCAACGTCAATATCTTGCGCGCCTAGCCAATGAATATGACTTAGCTGCCTCATTAGGGTCAGACTTTCATTTTCCTTGCGGGTGGATTGAATTAGGAAAAAATTTATTTTTACCTGAAGAGGTAAAACCGATTTGGACATTATTTGAATAATAAAGGGCGGTTAAATCCGCCCTTGTTTTTTATATTTGACTGTTCTCACATAAACCGAGGCTCGCGAGAAATTCAATAAATGCGCGAACTTTTGCCGGTAAATGACGACGATTTGGATAAACCACATAAATATCTAAAGGTTTTTGTTTATATTCAGACAAAATTTCAACTAATTCACCTGAAGCAAGCGCATCTTTTACAAAGAAATCCGGTGCATTACTGATGCCCAATCCTGCTTTTGTCATTTCTAACAACGCCATACCATTATTGGAAACTACTTTAGATTGAATTTTATAACGTTGAATTTGATTGGCTTTTGTTGATTGCCAATGCACTTGATTTAACGATGATTTATAAAGTAAACCTTGGTGATATTCTAAATCATCAGGTGTAAGCGGTGTGCCTCGTGCTTCTAAATAACTTGGAGAGGCAACAAAATGCATAGGGGAGCTGCTAATTTTACGCGCAACAAGTGAGCTATCTTGCATATAGCCGATACGTAATGCTAAGTCATAGCCTTCCGCAACGAGATCAACACGTTTGTCTTCAAATTCAATTTCTACGTGTAAATTAGGGTGAAGCTCAATAAATTTAGATAAGTTAGGCGAGATATAAAGTAAGCCAAAATCACGCGGCACAGAGATTAATAAATTACCTTGTAAGCTTGTCGCCATATTACTAATGCTAGAATCAGCCTCGCTTAAATCTAATAAAATAGCTTGGCAACATTGGTAATAAAGCATACCGGCTTCAGTTGGCACAATTTTTCGTGTTGTACGTTGTAATAATCGTGTTTTTAAATGTTCTTCTAATTGTGAAACTAGTTTACTCGCCATCGCCACAGAAATATTCTGTTGGTTTGCGGCTTGTGTAAAACTTTGCGTTTCGATCACTTTACAGAAAACCGAAATTGCATTGAGTTTATCCATTTATAAATCCTTTTTGAAAAAAAGCTTGATTTTATCGGCGTAAGTTTGCAGTATATCGCCAATTTTACAGAATTCTAGTTATATTTTAGGTAAGCAAATGAGCAAATCTTTAGTGATTGTGGAGTCGCCAGCCAAAGCGAAAACCATCAATAAATATTTAGGTAGCCAGTATGTGGTGAAATCCAGTGTAGGGCATATTTGTGATTTGCCTACTGCAGGGAGTAGCACAGGCGAGAAGGCTAAACCAGTTTCCACTAAAGGATTAAGTGCGGAAGAAAAAAACAAAATTAAAGCAGAAAAAGACCGCGCAGCATTAGTGAAACGTATGGGGATTGACCCTTATCACGATTGGAAAGCCAATTATCAAATTCTACCAGGTAAAGAAAAAGTAGTAGCCGAATTAAAATCCCTTGCTAAAAAATCCGATCATATTTATCTCGCAACCGACTTGGATAGAGAAGGAGAGGCTATTGCGTGGCATTTACGTGAAGTCATTGGTGGCGATGATAGTCGTTTTAGCCGCGTTGTATTTAATGAGATTACTAAAAAAGCGATTGAAAAAGCGTTCCAGCATCCTGCCCACATTAATATGGACCAGGTTAATGCTCAACAGACCCGTCGTTTCTTAGACCGCGTAGTAGGCTTCATGGTGTCGCCATTATTATGGAAGAAAGTGGCGCGAGGTTTATCTGCCGGACGCGTGCAATCTGTTGCCGTGAAATTGGTGGTAGAGCGTGAACGTGAAATCAAAGCATTCCAACCGGAAGAATTTTGGGAAATTGAAGCGCTAACCCAAACGAGTAAGAAAGAAGACTTACGTTTGGATGTAGTGCAATATAAAGGCAAGAAATTTGAGCCGAAAAATGAAAAAGAAGCGCAAAGTGCGGTCGATTTCTTAAATAAATCACATTACGTTGTCACAGATTTAGAAACAAAACCAACAGGTTCTAAACCAAGAGCTCCATTTATTACTTCAACCTTACAACAAACTGCAAGTACGCGTTTAGGTTTTGGGGTGAAGAAAACCATGATGTTGGCACAACGTTTATACGAAGCCGGTTATATCACTTATATGCGTACTGACTCTACCAACTTGAGCCAAGATGCATTAAATATGGCTCGCTCTTATATCGAAAGCCATTTCGGCAAAGATTATTTGCCCGCTAAACCGAATTTCTATTCGAGCAAAGAAAACGCACAAGAAGCGCACGAAGCCATTCGTCCTTCTGATGTAAAAACGCTCGCAGATCATTTAAGCGGCATGGATAAAGATGCCGTGCGCTTGTATGATTTAATCTGGCGTCAATTTGTGGCTTGTCAAATGCCGGCTGCACAATATGACAGTACAACAGTCACTGTAATGGCTGGTGATTATGAATTGAAAGCCAAAGGCCGTATTTTACGCTTTGATGGTTGGACAAAAGTCTTGCCACAATTAGGTAAAAATCCAGAAGACCAAATTTTACCGGCTGTGAGTTTGAACGAAACCTTAGCACTAAAAACGGTTTCGCCAAGCCAACACTTTACCAAACCGCCAGCTCGTTTTACCGAAGCTGCCTTGGTTAAAGAATTGGAGAAACGAGGTATTGGCCGTCCTTCGACTTATGCGGCAATTATTTCGACTATCCAAGAACGTGGTTATGTTCGCATTGAAAATCGCCGTTTCTATGCAGAGAAAATGGGCGAGATCGTTACTGATCGCTTAAATCAATCTTTTACTGATTTGATGAGCTACGATTTCACTGCCAACATGGAAAACGTATTAGACCAAATAGCATCAGGTGAGAAAAATTGGAAGGCTGAGTTAAATCAATTCTTCAAAGATTTTTCTACCCAACTTTCTAGGGCAGAATTAGATGAGTTGGAAGGTGGAATGAAGCCGAATAGCCTTGTGCTCACCGATATTGATTGCCCAACTTGTAGCCGTAAAATGGCGATTCGCACAGCAAGTACAGGTGTCTTCCTTGGTTGTTCTGGTTATGCATTACCACCAAAAGAGCGTTGTAAAACAACGATTAATCTTATTCCAGAAGCGGAATTATTAAATGTGTTGGATGAGGCTTCTGAGACCAAGGCCTTAATGGATCGTAAACGTTGCCCGATATGTGGCACGGCGATGGACAGTTACATTATTGACCCACATCGTAAATTGCATATTTGTGGTAACAATCCAAATTGTGATGGTTATTTGGTTGAACAAGGCCAATTTAAAATTAAAGGCTATGACGGTCCGATTGTAGAATGTGACAAGTGTGGTTCGGATATGCACTTGAAACTCGGTCGTTTTGGTAAATATATGGGCTGTACCAACTGTGATAACACCCGTAAGATTTTGAAAAACGGCGAGGTTGCACCGCCAAAAGAAGAGCCGGTTCATTTCCCCGAATTAAAATGTGAAAAATCTGACGCGTATTTTGTATTACGTGATGGTGCAAGTGGTGTGTTTATGTCTGCACATAACTTCCCGAAATCACGTGAAACACGCCCAGCAAAAGTGGCGGAATTAGCCCTTTATCGTGATCGTTTACCAGAAAAATTACGTTATTTAGCCGATGCACCACAAAAAGACCCTGAGGGCAATGAAGCGATCATCCGTTTCAGCCGTAAAGAAAAACATCAATATGTGACATCTGAAAAGAATGGCAAAGCCACAAAATGGATTGTGGATTATATTGATGGAAAATGGGTAGAGCGGAAAAAGTAGGATGAACATCACGGTTTATTGCGGTGCGAGTTTAGGTAATGATTCTGCCTATCAGGCTGCCGCAAAAAAATTAGGAAAATGGATTGCAGATGGCCAACATACTTTAGTTTATGGTGGCGGAAAATTGGGATTAATGGGCGAGGTTGCAGATACTGTACTCGCTCATCAAGGCAAAGTAATTGGCATTATTCCTCAATTTTTACAAGACAGAGAAGTTTCACATCCTAATTTGACCAAGACCGTGGTGGTTGAAAGCATGTCTGAGCGAAAAAATAAAATGGTTGAGCTTGGCGATGCTTATATTGCTTTGCCTGGTGGACCAGGCACTTTAGAAGAGATTGCTGAAGTGATTTCTTGGGCTCGAATAGGGAAAAATAATAATCCTTGTATTCTATTTAATGAAAAGGGGTATTTCGATTCATTAAAGTCCTTTTTTAGCCATATGGTAAAAGAAGGCTTTTTTACTCAACGTGATTTTGAGAAAATTTTATTCTCGAATGATCTTCAAGAAATTGAAACTTTTATTGAACATTACCAACCTCCAGCGTTGAGAACATATTAAAAAAGTGCGGTTAAATTTGACCGCACTTTTTTTATAATTAATGGTGATGATGTTCTGGTTTTGGTGGCAATTTAGCACGTGCTTTGCCAACAGGTAGAATTAACGTTGCGTAATTTGCCGATTGTTGACACACCTTTTGATCTTCAAATGGTTCTTTGTGAATCACTTTAAGTTTCCAAACACCTTCAATTAATGGGATAAAGTTAACTTTACCTTCACTGTCTGTTTTACCTGAAAACGCTTGTGGTTCACGGTGAGATGTTGCTGCTTCCATATCTTTTACGACAAAGGTATCAGACGTTGCAATAATCGTTTCGCCCACAAGTGGTTTGTCTTTATAGAAAATTTGAAGAGGGAAAGCTTCGCCTGCTTTAATTGTTTTTGGATCTTTGAGTGGCACAATTTCAAGTGGTAAGCCGATGCGTGTCATCGCCATATCCGCATTCAATGGTTTTTTACCCACCACTGTAAAGGCTTTACCAAACATTTGAGTTTGTTCGCAATAAAATGCATTTGGTGTGCCTTGTAAGTTATCCATTTTCCAACCTTCATTATTTTGTGACCAGAAGGTTGGTTTATAAGTCGCTGTTACCCAATATGAACCGTCTTTTAACGGTTTTTCTGATTGATATTGGTAGTTTTCACCTTTTTGTACTAAGGTTTGCATTTCACCATCTTGATTGATGAGCTCCATCGGTGGAAAAATAGCAAGACGTTTTTCAGGAATCTTTTCAACGTAAGGGTAGTCACCATAAGCTAAATCAGCTTTTAATACGGTATTAGAAGCAACTTGTGCCGGTGTTGCAACCCAAACTTCATGAGCTTGTACGAGCGCAGAGAAGCCAAGTAGTGCTGCAATTAATGTTTTTTTCATTGTCTTTCCTTTTTAATCAATAAATCAATTTATAGAAAGTCTTCGATAGGGCGGATGAGTATAGCGAAAAAGAAATAATGAGACGAATAGAAAATGTTGATTTTGTGAGAAACTTCACATTTTTTTAACAAAAAAGTGCGGTCATTAAAACGATTGTTTTTTTGACCGCACTTAATTTTAAATTAAAGGCTAAATTGGCTTATTTTTTAGAAGGTTTAATAGCTAATAGGTTACAGCTTAATTTACTAATCACATGTTCCGCTGTATTACCTAATAACGCTGCAGATAAACCCGTTCTTCCCACTGTACCTAAAATCACTAATTCAGCTTCAATTTCTTTCGCCACTTCAGGAATCACTTCTTCAGGGAAACCTTCACGTACGTGGGTATGATCTTCATCAATGCCAAATTTTTGACGCAAGGATTTCATATTGATGAGGTGTTGGCCACGAATACCATTTTCATAACCTGAAGTATTAAATTCAGGTAAATCAATCGCCATATTAATTGGTGCAACAGGGTAGGCCGCAACTAAATGCACATTACCACGGTTTAAGTTTTCTGCTAAATTCATCCCTGTTGAAACTAATTCTTGGTTGAATTCATCTTGATATTCTTGTTCACCCGATACATTCACGGCGACTAAAATGCGGCGTTGGTGTTTCCAGTCACCATCACGCACCATTAATACTGGAATTGGACATTTACGTAGTAATTGCCAATCTACAGGTGTAAAAATCAATGAAGTGAAACTTTCCTCATCTTTGGTGTACTTCACCACGAGGTCGTATTGATTTTTTTCAACTTCTTCACGAATAGCATCCGCTTCATTGCTGCTCCATACGATGTGAGATTCAAACTCAATTTCTGGATCCGCATATTTATCTAAATAAAATTGGACGGCTTGACGTTGTTGTTCAATGGCTGTTTTATGCATTTGGCTACGTTCTTCCGAAGAAAGAAGCGCAGACATTTCATAAGATAAGTCATAGACACTCAGCAGAGTGGTGATTTTTACTTTTGTCTCATTTTGCTGTTCTTTAACAAGACGAACAGCACGAGCAAGCGCATATTGTTTTTCGTTATCAGGGTTGAGTACAACAAGAATATTATTAAATTTCATAAAGCCTCCAAGATATGGGATATCAATAGGATAGAAAAGATTTTAAGTGATGACAAGAACCGATTGTAAAAAAAGTGATCTCGTGCAAATTTTTTTTCAAATACTAAAAAAGCGTGAATGTTCACGCTTTTTATCTATTTGGCTAATTGGATTTTAGTTTTATGTACGCCAGTTAAATCAACTAAGGCATTTATATCATTAATAGTAATGTATTTCCCTTGAACAGAGAGTACACCTAATTTTTGGAAACGTCCAAGCAAACGACTGATCGTCTCAACCGTTAGGCCGAGGTAATTACCAATATCGCTACGAGTCATAGTTAAACGGAATTCTTTCGCCGAGAAACCACGAGCCGAATAGCGTTTGGATAGGTTATGGATGAATGCGGCTAAACGTTCTTCAGCATTCATTTTAGACAGTAATAAAATCATTTCTTGATCACTTTTGATTTCACTACTCATTAAACGCATAATTTGTTGACGAAGTTTCGGCATTTTGCCAGATAAATCATCCAAGATATCAAATGGAATTTCACATACCATAGCAGTTTCCAACGCTTGAGCAAAACTGGGGTGTTGCATATTGGTGATAGCATCAAAGCCCACTAAATCGCCAGGTAAGTGAAAAGAGGTGATTTGTTCTTCACCTGCTTCATTAATGGTGTAAGTTTTAATGGTGCCAGAACGGATCGCATAAATAGAATTAAGCGTATCACCCGCTTTAAAAAGGACTTGAGATTTTTGTATAGGCTTTTTACGCTCAATAATATTATCAAGCTGATCGAGCTCATGTTCGTTTAATGTGAAAGGAATACAAAGTTGACTAATGCTGCAATCCTGGCAATGAATCGCACAACCACCAGATTGAACTCTGCGCCCTGATTTAGTTTCTGAAACGAAATTATTCATTAGTTCCTCAAATCGATAAATATAGTGTAAAATTGATCTAACGCAATTATTCTACCACTAAATAGTAAATTAAAGAAGTTATCTACGAGTAAATAGGTATGGCAGCAGAAAAATTAACCAAAAAACGTTTAATACAAATTATTATTATGTTGATTATTTTAGTCAGTGCATTTGTTTGGCGATATATCTTGTAATAAGTGCGGTCAAATTTTTCATTGTTTTAGAGGATAAAAAAGAGCCACAACACAATTTGTGGCTCTTTGTTTTTAAGTTTAAGTCAGATTACCATTCGTAACCAACACCAGCCCCAACAGTCCATTGACCTCGAGTATCTGCTGCACCGTTTACATTTGATGACCAATGACCATTATCTGAATTGCGAGAGGCTTTGATTGCAATTGCGCTTTCGCCTCGGTGATAAGCAACACCTGTTGAAATCATGCTCTTACCATCCTTACGTGCAGATGGGGCAGAAGCAATCGCTGCAACGCCAGCAATTCCAGCACGAGATTTGCGATCAACATCATTTACTTTCTTATTTAAATTATTGATTGCTCTCGTATTGTTTGAAATAGCTTGAGTGTTATTTGTAATACTCGATTTTACTTTATTCAATTGTGATACATTCACAGCATCCGTTGCATTTGTTCCTTCCGCAACATTGGTAATGTTCTTATTACCTGCATTAATTCCATTTTTATCAATTTTAATATTTGAATTGTTGACACTATATGAATCTGCTTTAAGGTTTTTTGATGTACTTACTTTAAATGTTTTTTGTGGATTAGTTGTGCTAGTCGTTTTTTCAACAACAATGTTATCGCCAGCTGTCACTTCAACATCTTTGCCATTTTGAGCACTTTGTTTAATGCTCTCAATAGCTTCATGTATTGTGTTTTTTCCAGTATTACCAATATTAGTTGCATTAATAGTGCCGTTTGAATTAATAGCTGCATTTCCTCCGATAATATTTTTCATTGAGTTTGCTATATTACCGACGGTATCCGTAACGGAATAAAGTTGTGAGCCATTAATTGCATCTGTAGATGTTTTAGATATTTCACCAGCACCAACATTCACAATTTGACGAGTGTATTGTGCATTTTGTGTTGCACCGACTGATACAGTGGCAGTTGCATCAGTTCCTGCAAAATTATCATAAGAAAGATTATTAACAGTTGCATTTTTAACACTTTTAGCTTGTTTGGTCTCTGAACCATTACCTAATGCTACACTTGAGCTATGTTCCGCTTTTGCTTTTGCACCGATAGCTAAACCATATCCTGCAGTTGCTTTTGATTGTTCACCAATAGCAACAGATCCTGTACTTGAAGCTACGGCGTTTGAACCGCTTGCTATAGAGGATAAACCAGAAGCTGATGTTCCGACACCTGTTGCAATGGAACCAATACCAGAAGCATTGCTTTTATAGCCGACAGAAATGCCTTGATGATATGCTGAAGCTTCTGCCCCAATAGAAATTCCTCGAACTGTTGAGCTTGTATTTGCACCGATAGCAATAGAATCATCTGACTGAGCATTAGAATTTAAACCAGCTGCAAAACTACGCACACCAGAGGCCGTAGCGCTATCTCCAACAGCAGTTGCAAAAATAGCAGTTGCATTTGTAGATTCACCTAAGGCAACAGAAGATTTTGCTGTTGCATTTGAATCATTACCAATTGCTACTGATGAGTCTTCTTTTGCATATGAACCAGAGCCTAAAGCTAATGAACTTTCTCCCTCAGCTTTTGCTTTTGAACCAAAGGCATTAGCATTGTGTTTTGATGCTTTAGCTGATTCCCCAATAGCCACTGTTTCAGCTGCTTCAGATTTAGCATTTGTACCAATTGCAATCAAATTTGCAGGTTTATTAGAATTTGCAGCAGCAGGATTTGTGACTTTTGCTTTTGCATCAGTACCAAGAGCTAGGGCATTAATACCATCTGCTGTTGTATTAGTGCCGATAGATGTAGAATTCTCTCCTCCGACAACAGATTTATGTCCTATAACAATGACATTTTGTCCTGTTGCAGTATTATCTAAACCATCATTAAGAATGGGACCATCTGCAGCATTGACTGCAGCCATATTCAGCCCCACAATTAATGCCGTGATAGCATTAAATTTAAAGTTTTTCATATGTCCTCGCTTGATTTTCTTCTTTAACTACATAAATTACATGTATGTAATTAAAAAATTTCATTAGAGCTTTGTATAAAGTATACGCTGAGTAATATAGGATACGCATCAATCATAGATTCAATTATTTGATTTATAATATTTTTTTAAAACTGGATAATTAAAATTATCTGGTTCTAAGAAAACGATTGCGTACCTATACAAGGGGATTATAGATAGGTTTTTTTGTATAGAAAAGTAAATAGCATGTTTATTTTGTAAAGAATTGTAAATTTTGTTTGAATGTTGTTCGAACATTAGAAAATATATTTCCTTATTTAACTTAAGGATATTTTAAATTCAAAAAGTGCGGTCAATTTGCAAGAAGATTTCAAGAACGATAAAAAATCCTGTATAATCTCACTAATTTTTTGTTCAATTTTAAGCTTTTGTAACCGAATGATCGAAACCTCACAAACCATTCCTGAACTCATCTCATGGGCGAAAGAGCGGGAATTTTCGTTAAATCTGCCGACAGAGCGCTTAGTGTTTTTATTGGCTATTGCCATTTATAACAACGAGCGTTTAGATGGCGAGATGCTCGAAGCCGATTTAGTGGACATTTTCCGCCATACAGCCAATGCCTTTGACCAATCAACGGACGCGATTGCCACTCGTGCCAATAATGCTATTAATGAATTGGTGAAGCAGCGTTTTCTTAACCGTTTCAGCAGTGAATTTACTGAAGGCCTTTCCATTTATCGTCTCACTCCGCTAGGTGTTGGCGTATCAGATTATTATATTCGTCAGCGTGAATTTTCTGCATTGCGTCTTTCTGTACAGCTCTCTATTGTGGCTGATGAAATTCAGCGTGCATCTGATGCAGCAGAAGAAGCTATAGCAAAAGGGGAGAATGAGCACTTTTGGCGTCGTAATGTTTTCGCTCCGCTAAAATATTCAGTAGCAGAGATTTTCGATAGCATTGATTTATCACAACGTGTGATGGATGAAAATCAGCAAAGCATTAAAGAAGAAATTGCGAATTTGCTTACCAAAGATTGGCAGGCGGCAATTTCTAGCTGTGAACGTTTATTAGATGAAACCTCAGGCAATTTACGTGAGTTACAAGATACTTTAAATGCAGCGGGTGATAAGTTACAGGCTCAATTATTACGTATTCAAGATTGTGTAATTGGTCATGATGAGCTGTATTTTATTGAACAATTAATTACCGATTTACAATCTAAGCTCGACCGTATTATTAGCTGGGGACAACAAGCCATCGATTTATGGATTGGTTATGACCGTCACGTGCATAAATTTATCCGTACCGCCATTGATATGGATAAAAACCGCGTATTCTCACAACGCTTGCGTAATTCTATCCATAGCTATTTCGATCATCCTTGGTTCTTGTGGACTGCTCAAGCGGAACGTTTGGTCGATCTGCGAGATGAAGAAATGGTATTACGTGAAGATGATGCATTGGGCGAATTACCTGAAGAATTGCAATATGAATCTTTAGCTGATTTACATGAGCAAATCGTCGAACACATGCAAGACTTACTCATTCAATACCGTGAAAATAATCGTCCGATTGATTTAAGTTTAGTCTTAAAAGAACAATTAGAAGCTTATCCGCTTTCACGTCATTTTGATGTGGCACGTATTATTGTGGATCAAGCAGTGCGTTTAGGTATGGCAAATGATGATTTAGCCGGTATTTATCCGCAATGGCAGGAAATTAACGATTACGGCGCAGAAGTACAAGCGCATGTGATTGATAAATATTAATTTCGTGGCTTACCCAAAAACGAATTCATAAAATGAGAAATTAACCATGACAGATATTCAAGATGTAATTTCCCCGAAATTGGCAAATGCCATTGCAAATCCTATTTTCCCGACAGTGGACAGCTTATTGCGTTCAGGTCGTCATATCAGCACAGATCAATTAGATAACCATGCTTTTTTAATGGATTTCCAAAATGAGTTGGATGGTTTTTATCGTCGTTACAATGTGGAATTGATTCGTGCACCGGAGGGCTTTTTCTATTTACGTCCGAAAGCGACGACATTAATCGCCCGTTCAATGCTTTCTGAATTAGAAATGTTAGTAGGGAAAGTGCTTTGCTATTTATATTTAAGCCCAGAACGTTTGGCACAGCAAGGTATCTTCAGTACGCAAGAAGTCTATGACGAATTGCTCAACTTGGCAGACGAAGGCAAATTATTGAAAGCGGTCAATCAACGTTCCAGCGGCTCGGATTTGGATAAACAAAAATTAGCTGAAAAAGTGCGCGCGGCGATCGGTCGTTTACGCCGTTTAGGTATGATTCATACCGTGGGTGAACAACACAGCAGTAAATTTACTATTTCAGAATCAGTCTTCCGTTTTGGGGCTGAAGTGCGTTCTGGTGATGACCCGTTAGAAGCACAAGCACGCTTAATTCGTGATGGGGAAGCCGCAACACCGCAATCCCTCGAATTGGAAAAACAAGCAAAAGCGGCAAGCAATACTGATGATCTTGATGATGAAGAAAGTGCGGTCGAAATTGATGAAGAATTTGATGATGCAGGAGAACAAGAATAATGTCTGATGTATTAGAACTTGAAAACGAAATCTATCAAGACGAACCTGAGCAATCAACCGAACAGGTTGAAGAAGAATTTATTGCTCCTGTATTAAACCAATATAATGGGGTAGAACGAGGTAAATTCCGTTCATTAACCTTAATTAACTGGAATGGTTTCTTTGCCCGTACCTTTGATTTGGACGAATTGGTGACCACCCTTTCAGGTGGTAACGGTGCCGGTAAATCCACAACCATGGCAGGTTTTGTGACCGCGTTAATTCCAGACTTAACCTTATTACATTTCCGTAATACCACAGAAGCCGGCTCGACAGGCGGTTCGCGTGATAAAGGGTTACACGGTAAATTGCGTCCAGGTGTGTGTTATGCAGTATTAGATACCATCAATTCTCGTCACCAACGAATTCTCGTGGGTGTGCGTCTACAACAAATTGCTGGTCGTGATAAGAAAGTCGATTTAAAAACGTTCTCAATTCAAGGAGTGGAATTATCCTTAAATCCGACCGCACTTTTCACCGAAACAGTCGGTGAACGTCAAGCGCGCGTACTCAATTTAAATGAATTAAAAGATAAAATTGAAAACCTTGGTGCGCAATTTAAGCAATATCATTCTATCACCGATTATCACGGCATGATGTTTGATTTGGGCATTATTCCAAAACGCTTACGCAGTGCCTCAGACCGTAGCAAATTCTATAAATTAATTGAAGCTTCTTTATACGGTGGTATTTCCAGCGCTATTACCCGTTCTTTACGTGATTACTTATTGCCGGAAAACCTTGGTGTGCGCAAAGCCTTCCAAGATATGGAAAGTGCGTTACGTGAAAACCGCATGACCCTTGAGGCAATTAAAGTTACGCAATCTGACCGTGATTTATTCAAACATTTAATCACTGAAACCACTAATTATGTGGCATCAGATTATATGCGTAATGCCAATGAACGCCGCGGCAATATCGAAGCGGCTTTAGGTTTTCGCCGTGATTGGTATAAAGCAAAAGCTGAGCAAGAATTATCACAACATCGCTTAATTGACTTAAGCCGTGAAGCTGCAGAATTGGCAGAAAATGAACGTACTTTAGAAGTGGATCATCAAAGTGCGGCAGATCATCTGAACTTGGTATTAAATGCATTACGTCATCAAGAAAAAATATCGCGTTATCAAGAAGATGTGGCTGAGCTTACAGAAAAATTAGAAGAACAAAAAATGGTTGTGGAAACCGCAACCGAACAGCTTGAAGAAAGCCAAGCAAAATTTGAGCAAACTGAACTTGAAATTGACCAAGTACGTGCGCAACTTGCTGATTATCAACAAGCATTAGATGCTCAACAAACCCGTGCATTGCAATATCAACAAGCGATTGCCGCGCTTGAAAAAGCGAAAACCTTATGTGGTTTAGCGGATTTAAGCGTGAAAAATGCGGAAGATTACCATGCGGAATTTGCAGCCCATGCAGAAAGTCTTACCGAGCAAGTGCTTGAGTTAGAACATAAGATGTCTATTTCTGAAGCGGCAAAATCACAATTTGATAAGGCCTATCAGTTAGTTTGCAAAATTGCCGGTGATGTGCCGCGTTCAAGTGCTTGGGAAAGTGCTAAAGGATTATTGCGTGAATATCCAACACAAAAAATTCAAGCTCAACAAACCCCACAATTACGCGCAAAATTACATGAGTTAGAGCAGCGCTATGCTCAACAACAAAGTGCGGTTAAATTATTGGCTGATTTTAATCAACGTGCTGATTTATCTTTAGAAACCGCTGATGAACTTGAAGCATACCACGCAGAACAAGAAGAACTCATTGAAAGTTTAAATGAAGAACTTGCTGAGCAAGTAGAAAACCGTTCAACCTTGCGTCAAAAACGTGAAAGTTTGACCGCACTTTACGAAGAAAATGCTCGTAAAGCACCGGCTTGGTTAACTGCTCAAGCTGCTTTAGAGCGCTTACAAGAACAAACTGGTGAAACCTTTGAGCATAGCCAAGATGTGATGCATTTTATGCAATCACAATTGGTGAAAGAACGTGAACTGACTATTCAACGCGACAATTTAGAGAAACAACGTCAACAATTAGACGAGCAAATTTCTCGTTTAAGCCAACCAGATGGTTCTGAAGATGCTCGCTTGAATGTGCTTGCAGAACGTTTTGGTGGTGTGTTGCTTTCTGAATTATATGATGATGTTCCAATTGAAGATGCACCTTATTTCTCGGCACTTTATGGTCCTGCGCGTCATGCTATTGTTGTGCGTGATCTCAACACAGTACGTGAACAATTAGCTAATTTAGAAGATTGTCCAGACGATTTATATTTAATCGAAGGTGACCCAAATGCCTTTGATGACAGCGTACTTTCAGCCCAAGAACTTGAAATGGGCGTTGTGGTGCAAGTGTCTGATCGTGAATTGCGTTATTCAAAATTCCCGCAAATTCCATTATTCGGCCGTGCTGCACGTGAAAAACATTTAGAAGAATTACAAGCTAAACGTTATGAAATTGCGGAAGAATACGCACAAATCGCCTTTGATGTACAAAAATGTCAACGTTTACACGAACACTTTAGTCAATTTGTTGGCTTACATTTAGCCCTTGCGTTCCAACCAAACCCTGAAGAGGTGATGGCGGAAATCAATCAAGAACGCAATGAAATTGATCGCGAGCTCAATCAATTCTCAAGCACCGAACAACAAATTCGCATTAAATTGGATAATGCCAAAGAAAAAATGCAATTGTTGAATAAGTTAATGCCGCAGCTTAACTTGCTTGCTGATGAAGAATTACTTGATCGCATTGAAGAATGTCGTGAACAATTAGACATTGCTGAGCAAGATGAAAGCTTTATTCGTCAACATGGCGTTGCGTTGTCACAATTAGAGCCGATTGCAAATACCTTACAAAGCGATCCAGAAAATTATGAACGCTTAAAAGCTGATTTAACCCAAGCGGTTGAACGTCAAAAACAAGTACAACAACGTGTATTTGCTTTAGCGGATGTGGTGCAACGTAAAAATCACTTCAGTTATGAAGATGGGGGGCAAGCAGAAACATCAGAGCTTAATGAGCAACTTCGTCAACGTTTGGAACAATTGCAGTCACAACGTGATGCTCAACGTGAACAATTACGTCAAAAACAAAGCCAATTTGCACAATACAATCAAGTATTTATTCAATTGCAAAGTTCTTACGACAGTAAAAATCAATTGTTGAAAGAATTAATTGCTGAGATTAGTGAATTGGGCGTACGTGCTGATGAAGGAGCAGAGGAACGTGCGAGAAATCGCCGTGATGAGTTATATCAACAACTTTCAACCATCCGTCAACGTCGTTCTTATGTCGAAAAACAATTAACACTCATTGAAAGTGAAGCGGATAACTTAAATAAACGTATTCGTAAAGCTGAACGTGATTATAAAACTCAACGTGAATTAGTTGTAGCTGCGAAAGTCAGCTGGTGCGTGGTTCTCCGTTTATCTCGTAATTCCGATGTGGAAAAACGACTCAATCGCCGTGAATTAGCTTATTTATCTGCTGATGAACTACGTTCAATGTCGGATAAAGCATTAGGTGCGCTACGTACTGCAGTGGCTGATAATGAATATCTCCGCGATGCATTGCGTATTTCTGAAGACAGTCGCAAGCCGGAAAATAAAGTCCGCTTCTTTATTGCCGTGTATCAACATCTTCGTGAACGTATTCGTCAGGATATTATTAAAACGGATGATCCGATTGATGCAATTGAGCAAATGGAAATTGAGCTTAATCGCTTAACAGAAGAATTGACTGGCCGTGAGAAAAAATTGGCAATCAGTTCTGAAAGTGTGGCGAATATTATGCGTAAAACCATTCAACGTGAACAAAATCGTATTCGCATGTTGAACCAAGGTCTACAAAATATTGCCTTCGGTCAGGTGAAATCGGTACGTTTAGTGGTCAATATTCGCGATACACATGCGATGTTACTTGATGCGCTATCAGGTAAACAGGAAGAATATCAAGATTTATTCAGTGATAATCGTATTACCTTCTCTGAAGCCATTGCGAAACTTTATCAACGCATTAACCCGCATATTGATATGGGCCAACGCACAGCACAAACTATCGGTGAGGAATTATTGGATTACCGTAATTATCTCGAGCTAGAAGTTGAAGTATTCCGTGGTGCGGATGGCTGGTTACGTGCTGAAAGTGGCGCATTATCGACAGGTGAAGCGATCGGTACGGGTATGTCAATCCTATTAATGGTTGTACAAAGCTGGGAAGAGGAAAGCCGCCGTATTCGCGGTAAAGACATCGTGCCATGTCGTTTGCTATTCTTGGATGAAGCTGCACGTTTGGATGGTAAATCCATTTCCACCTTGTTCGAACTTTGCGAACGTTTGGATATGCAATTACTTATCGCTGCGCCAGAGAATATCAGCCCTGAAAAAGGGACAACCTATAAACTGGTGCGTAAAATTGCCGGCAATCAAGAACAAGTTCATGTGGTTGGTTTGCGTGGCTTTGGCGCAACAGAGTAGTTTTTTAAAGCGGTCAAAGCAATTGGCCGCTTTTTTCATTGTTATTTTTATGAGAATTTAGGACGAATTATGCATAACCTTATTTTAGCCATTCTATGTAGTGTTGCCGTATCGGTGTTACTCAAAGTTGCTCGCAAGAAAAATATCATTATTGAACAAGCAATTGCGTTTAACTATATTGTCGCCATTTCATTAAGCTATTTCTTACTCAAACCTGATTTTAAAGGATTAGAATTTACCGAATATTTGGCACAAAGTGATAGCACACCTATCTTCCTAGCATTAGGTATTTTATTACCAACCGTATTTATCATTATGTCTAAAGCCGTTGAATTTGCGGGTATTGTGCGTTCAGATGCAGCACAACGCTTATCGTTATTTCTACCGATTGTTGCCTCTTTTATTATCTTCCATGAAACATTAAGTCAGCCAAAAGTTGTTGGCATTATTTTGGCATTCATTGGTTTATTCTGTATCTTGAATAAATCAAATGAGCAAAGTGCGGTCACTTTTAAAGGTATTTTAGGCTTAATCGGTGTTTGGTTTGGCTATGGCACCATTGATATTTTATTCAAACAAGTAGCCAAAAGCGGGGGAGCATTCCCAACTACATTATTCATCGCTTTCTCATTAGCCGCTTGTGTCATGTTTCTATATTTATTCCTAAAACGCACTCAGTGGACAGTACCAAGCTTTATTGGTGGAATTATTTTAGGTGTATTGAATTTCTTCAACATCCTGTTTTACATTAAAGCTCACCAAAGTTTCGGACAAAATCCAACCTTAGTTTTTGCGGGAATGAATATTGGTGTTATTTGTTTAGGCACCATCACCGGCGCATTTTTCTTTAAAGAAAAAATCAGCAAAATCAACTGGTTTGGTGTTCTTATCAGCCTTTCAGCAATTTTCTGTTTATATTATTTAGATAAAATTTTGGCTTAATTTATGGCAACAGATTTTAGTTTTTTTATCTACGATTACGAAAGTTTTGGTATCAATCCGGCAAGTGATCGTCCAGCTCAATTTGCTGGCATTCGTACCGATGCGGATTTCAATATCATTGGCGAGCCAGTTATGTTGTATTGCAAGCAAACCAATGATTATTTGCCCGCCCCTGAAGCGGTTATGGTCACAGGAATCACGCCACAAGAATGTAATGAAAAGGGGATTCCTGAACCTGAATTTGCCGCAAAAATTCTAGCTGAGTTTTCACAACCTAATACTTGTGTGATGGGTTACAACAACATTCGTTATGACGATGAAATGACTCGTTATACCTTTTACCGTAACTTCATCGATCCCTATGAATATAGCTGGAAAAATGGCAATTCTCGGTGGGATTTACTGGATTTGGTTCGGGCTTGCTATGCACTGCGTCCAGAAGGCATTAATTGGGCTTATGACGATGATGGAATGCCAAGCTTTCGCTTAGAAAAACTAACCAAAGCAAATGGTATTGAGCATGAAAATGCCCATGATGCGATGGCGGATGTGTATGCAACCATCGCCATGGCTAAATTAATCAAAGAAAAGCAGCCTAAATTATTTCAATTCTTCTTTGAGCATAGAGGTAAAAAGGAAATTGAGAAACTGATCGACACCGCTGAAATGACACCATTAGTGCACGTTTCGGGCATGCTAGGGAATTATCGCGGCAATTGTGCTTGGGTAGCACCATTAGCATGGCATCCAACTAATCAAAATGCCGTAATCGTCTGTGATTTATCAGGTGATATTGATAATTTACTCAGTAAAAGTGCGGTTGATTTGCGACAAGATTTATATACCAAGAAAAGCGAGCTAGAAGAAAGGGGAGTTTCATCAGTTCCATTAAAATTGGTTCATATAAATAAATGCCCAATTTTGGCGCCTGCAAAAACTTTACTGCCAGAAAATGCAGCTCGTTTAGGCATTGACCGGCAATATTGCTTAGATAATTTAGCAAAATTGCGTCAATCCTTAGATATACGCGAGAAAGTTATTGAAATCTTCTCAGAAGAGCGCGAATTTGAGGCGAGTGATAATATAGAAACTGAGCTTTATAACGGTTTCTTTAGCAATGCGGATAAAAACAATATGGCTATTTTACGGGATTTACCGGCCGAGAAATTAGCTGAACATGGTTTAGCATTTGAAGATAAACGAATTCCTGAACTGTTATTCCATTATCGAGCAAGACATTTCTACAAAACTCTAAATCGTGCTGAGCAAATCAAATGGCAAAAATATCGCCAACGTAAATTAGAACAAAGTGCGGTTAAATTTGAGGAAAGTCTACAACGGTTAGCGGAGGAATATTCGGATAATCCAACCAAACTGAATTTACTGCAACAGGTTTATGAATACGGAGCAAAACTGTTATCTTAACCTTATACACATCGTGACATAGTCACACAAATGCCAATCATCAAAAACGTAAATCTTATCCATGAGATTTACGTTTTTCTTTTTTAAATCTGATGATATTCACCTCATAAAATAACGCAGAATTCACGTAGCGTTGTCATTATTTGATACATATAAACTTCTTTATTTTTTCCTTACATAACAACTTTAGAGTGTATAAATCATTATTTCATCTTATTGCAAGGTGCTTTAGAGCCAGGTTTTGCATCGCTTAAGTGGTGTTTACAACCTGTGTATAACTTTGTGATTTTATTAATACGTAGCCTTCACTAACCTTGTAATTGATTTCGCATAATGATTTTCGGATTATGTTACAATTCGCAGCGCGGTATAATCGCCATTGGCACCGCGCAAGAATTTACACATAATCCGCCATTATGCGAAATTTTAAGTTATTGAATTTATGTCAAATATTACCATTCAGCATATCACGCCAAGACATTTTTATGAGGCAGTGAAACTTCTCAAACAAACTGAGCATAATATAAGATTTAGCTATGATACGGTTGAAATTCGTTTTGTTTTTGACAGATTGGAAACTTCAGAACAGACTCAAGCAAGATTTGAGAAAATGGAACACTTAGGGGAGTTTTTAAAGGAACTGACAAATTCATCAGTTCCTATTGATTTAGAAGAATTTATAAAACAATATAGACATCAATCAGGGAAGAAATTTTTCAGATAACTAATATTTATCTCTACTTATATAAAAATATCCGATAAAAATAAGTAAGATCGCTATTGCAAAAATCCATTGCCATAGATTTTCTCCATACCACTCATACATTCTTTCTCGACAAAAATTCCATACTTCACGTGGCATACCTTCTCCTTTTACCATACATTTATAAACACCAGATTTCCAATTTAGGATAGGTACAATCAATGCGGCATAAAAACTAAGAATACTGGAAATCAAGGAAAATATTTTCCAAATTTTATCGTGTGACTTCTCCCATAATATATAGATTGATATGAAGAATAATATCAAAAATGGAAATTTGCTAGAAAATGATTGGGATATAAAGCTTGATATGATATCGAAATTTTGTAGAGTATTCATATAAATTTCCTTACATTTCAGTGGTTGTTTTTTGCTCAAAAAAGTTAGGGAGTTCTGTAACACCCGAACTTTACCGCAATATTCTGCGGTATTTATTGTTTTTGTTTTTCATTGTGTTCAATATATGCGACCGCATCTTTCGCAAAATGATCAACTAAAACATTCATTACTTCAGTCCATTTTACTGGTCGTCCAATTTTCATGCCTACTTCCATGGCTAAGCGTTCGACTTTAATTTTCTTGTCTAATTTGATGTTAAAGCTAGCTGTAGTTTTCATGTTGGATTCTCTCTTTTCTGAACATGTATAGATGTCGTAACACTTAAATATTTTAATATCTTAATATTTTA
>ERZ773077.388-NODE-388-length-33266-cov-8.270483_pt1 | contig 33266 bp, 29 predicted proteins | sample MGYA00580612_ERZ773077 | MGnify/ENA primary metagenome ERZ773077 (study PRJEB29015, sample SAMEA2737971) | human oral metagenome | biome: human oral; feature: human-associated habitat; material: dental | place: China | collected 2021 ...
CGCAAAGATAAAACCCTTTATTTCATTCCACCAAATTTTCCGAGAAAAATTTTTTGAGTGGATTCTCTTATTGAACGATGTCTGCTTTTTCACTCATATTTGAGAGAATAACTTTTATCCAGCTTCTAGTCGCCAAATTCCACACTTGAACATTCCAACTTCTTCCCATTAACCAAGAAGAAGACTGCTTTCCAAGTTTTTTGACAACTCTTACCGTTCGCTCTTCCAGGATTTCATCTTTATCGTCGCTCCCTCTCTCGAAAGCGGGTGCAAAAGTACATGGACTTTCTTCTCATCCAAATTTTACCACTACATCTACTGTGTTAAATTATGCTTGATCGCTGATTGTCAGATACTATGCAAAAACGAGGACCGCTATCTTTTTATCAAGACAGCCAATTCAAGAGGCTAAATCTCTATTCATGGTGGTAGGGCTCCCCCTTGATGATCGTCATTGAGCGATATAGTTGTTCTAAGAAGATCACTCGAACCATTTGATGGGAGAAGGTCATCCGGCTAACGGATAAACGATCTGTCGCGCGGGTGTAGACGGCGTCACTGAACCCGTAAGGGCCGCCAATGACGAAAATAAGCCGTCTGGAGGGCTGCTGCAGTCGCTTCGAGAGGTAGACAGAGAAGCCGACGGAGGTGTGTTCGGTACCCTTTTCGTCGAGTAAGATACATTGATCGCTTGGTTGTAGCGCTTTCAGGATCTGTTGGCCTTCTTGGGCTTTTTGCTGCGATTCGGTGAGGCGGGCGGCGTTTTTGACGTCGGGAATGATGCGTAAGGAGAAGGGTAGATAGTGGGTCAGGCGGCGGACATACTCGTCTTGTGCTTCGCGCCAATAGGAGAGGTCGGTTTTGCCGATCATCCAAAGTTCGACGTTCATGATTCGGAGTGCTGCTGGTTTTCGGTTGCGGAAAGGGACGCTATGAGTGAGTGGTGACGCTTGACACGGAGGGTCTGGCGGGTGATAAGGGTCGTCTTGTTGCGCTTGATGAGGGCGTTAACGGAGCGCACGAAGGCGGCGTAGGGTGCGTCGCCATTGAGGTGGATGAGGGCGTTGACAGTCGTAATAAGGTTGCGATAGGCGGCGTCGGCAGCGCGACGTTTGAGTTGAACGAGGCCAATCGTACGGTCGCCCTTGACGTCTATCCAGTGTTGATAAGCCTCTCGATAGGCATGATCCTTACGCTCCAGATCGTCGATGAAAGGCGTAACACCAGCCTGCGCGAGTGGAGCGGCGCCGATCTCTCGGAGGCTCTGAATGAGGGTATTGAGGCGCCCGGTTTCGTCGGTACGGTTCCGAATGGAGAGGTCGCCGATGTTACGGATCAGTTGAAGGGCGCGAGTTGAGGTGGCGGCCACGTTCGGATCAGGATGGCGGGTGCAGACCTTAACGTAAGCGCGAAGGGTACGCCAGGCGTTGTCGCGCGCCTTGTCGTGGCGGGCGGCGATGACGGCTGGAGAGGTGGTTCCAGAGGTTTCGACGGCGTCGTCGAACGCACGATAAGCCGCCCGATAGTCCTCGACGGCCGATTTGAGTTTGTCGGAATAGCCTTCATCCGCGGTTTCGAGCGGCAGATCCGGAAGCATCTCCTGTATCAGGGATTGATAGCCAAAATCTTCCATCGAAAGGAGCAGTCCTATGCTCAATCCATCTACTTTCATTTTGTCGTTCTCCTTACATTATATATATGTGTACTTTTTCGAGTTGTCGAGGCCTGACCGCATGCCATTTTGTCACTTCGACAGCGAACAAAGACTCAACTCCCCTTTGCGCAAAGGTATTTCTAAAAGAGAGACGATCGTCATAGGCTATGAATATCATCCTCCATATGAAAAATACGCATCATAGTCTATGACGATATTTTATGGAATAGGATCTATTCGTCATATACTATGAAAGTTCTTATCCGCATGAGATATAAAAATCATAGACTACGAATATCCCTTAGATAGATTATACCTCTCATCATATACTATAAATATCCCTATACATATTCATAGGAAGAATTATAGTCCATTATAGCTCTCATCTATATACATATATTCCCTCATATCCTATGAAAATAAATAATGAATCGTTTACTTAATATCATAGTCAATGATACTAAATCGATACACTAATATCATCTTTCATGTGCTATGGAGATATACATCCAGATGAAAGAATGAGATTATAGGACTACTTGGAGAGACAGATGAGAGACCAAGCACAGGAATAAGACAGGGGGGGCGATCGGACGCAAAACAAGGGGCCGGAATGCGGCATGAGTGGCCGTTTGATGGCCCAAAAAGCGCTTCCAAGCGGCGGTGTGGCCGGTCCGCACGACGTAGATCCGCTGATTCGTGCCATTTTGTGCGCTGGGATAATCGTCCGTACCTTTGCCTTAACTTCAAGTGGAAATGGAAAAAAACTCGAGACAGGGATATTTTCTTCAATGGTTGATCGGGGTGGGTGACTTGGTGCTCATCAATGCCCTGTTTCTCGTTTTATATCGTGCGCTCAGCGCTGATTACACGCGACTTATCGGTCACAGCCTCAAGGAAATCATCCTGTTGCTGAACTTCTGTTACTTCTTCGCCCTCTACTTCGTTCCCGTCCGGGTGCACCTCTCGGTGGTCTTCTTGGACAACATCGTCAAACGGTCGTTCATGCTGATTACGTTTCAGATGATCATGTTCACCACATGCCTCATTTTCATGCGTATCGGACACGGGTCGGCGCGCTTTCTGATCATTCTTTACGGCACGCTGTTGGTAGCTTTTTCGCTGTGGCGCGTGGTGATGCGAATGATTGTAAAGATCTATCGGCGGAAGGGGTACAGCGTGAAAAACGTGATCATTGTGGGGGCCGGAAAGAACGGGCTGGAGCTGTACAAAGTGCTCAAAAACGACATGGCGTACGGCTTCAATGTGTACGGCTTTTTCGATGATAACGAGGCGCTTCGAGGCGAACTGCCGAACTACCTCGGGCGGCTGAAGGAGACGGAAGCCTTCATCGAAACGCACCCCGTGGACGAGATTTATTGCACCATCCCGGGGGCCAATAGCGAGAAGATCTCGGGGCTGCTGTCGTTCGCCGAGAAGCACATGATCCGCTTCTACATTCTGCCTGATTTTTATCGCGATATCAAGAAGAGTATGGTGATGGAAATCATGGAGTACGTACCCCTGCTGTCGATCCGCAACGAGCCGCTGCAGTCGGCCTCGAACCGGGCCGTGAAGCGGGCGTTCGACATCCTCTTTTCGTCGCTGGTGATGCTGCTCCTTTACCCCATGCTCTATCTCGTGATCGGGCTGCTGATCAAGCTCAGTTCGCCCGGGCCGATCTTGTTCAAGCAGAAGCGCACGGGGCTCTACGGCAAGGAATTTGACTGCTATAAGTTCCGCACCATGCGCGTCAACAAGGAGGCCGACGAGAAACAGGCCACGCGCGACGACCCACGCACGACGCCGATCGGGGCCTTCCTCCGACATACGAATCTGGACGAGATCCCGCAGTTTGTGAACGTGCTGAAGGGCGACATGTCGGTCGTCGGGCCGCGGCCGCACATGCTCAAGCACACCGAGCAATACTCGAAGCTGATCGACAAATACATGGTGCGCCATCTGGTCAAGCCCGGCATCACGGGTTGGGCGCAGATCACGGGCTATCGCGGCGAGACGAAGACGCTGGAGCAGATGGAGGGACGCGTCAAGCGCGACGTGTGGTACATCGAAAACTGGTCCTTCTTCCTCGATCTGAAGATCATCTACGTGACGGTGATCAACATGTTTCAAGGCGAAAAAAACGCGTACTGACGATGGGACGAATCTTGGCCGTGGACTACGGCGCGAAGCGTACAGGGCTGGCCGTCACCGACACGCTGCAAATCGCAGCAGGCGGGCTGACGACGGTGGCCAGTGCGGAGGCTGTGAACTATATCGTGGCCTATGCCGCACGCGAACCACTGGAACGGGTCGTCGTGGGGCTGCCCAAGCAGATGGACAATCGGCCGTCGGAAAACATGGCTCGGGTAGAGGCCTTCGCCCGTCGGTTGGAGGCCGCACTGCCGGCAGGTGTGGAGGTCACGTTTTACGACGAACGCTTCACGTCCGTTATGGCACATCGGGCGATGATCGACGGAGGACTCGGTCGGAAACGTCGGCAAGACAAAGCCTTGGTCGACGAGATCAGCGCTGTGCTCATCCTGCAGGGCTATATGGAATGGATGAAAAGTCCCGGCGCTGGCGGTCATCCATACCTACTTTGACTACTTATAACAACCCTATAACGACTGTGGGCATCAGGCCCACATAACTACTTATTACTACTAATGATACTACCGATTTATACCTACGGCCAAGCCGTACTAAGAGAAGAGACGAAGCCCATCGACAGCAGCTATCCTGAGCTGCAACAGCTGATCGCCGACATGTTTGAGACGATGTACAATGCTGACGGCATCGGGCTGGCCGCGCCGCAGATCGGGCGCTCCATCAAGCTGCTTGTGATCGACGGCACACCGCTGGCCAACGATCACCTAGACTGCAAAGACTTCAAACGCGTGCTGATCAACCCCGAGATCGTGGAGGAGAGTCCGGAACGCGTGACCTATGAGGAGGGCTGCCTCAGCTTCCCCGGCGTGCATGAGCGCGTGACGCGGGCCGAGCGCATCCGCGTGAAGTACCTGAACGAACGCTTCGAGCCGGTCGAGGAGGCGCTGGGCGGATTCGCCGCGCGCATCGTGGAGCACGAGTGCGAACACCTGGCTGGAGAGCTCTTCATCGACAACATCTCGCCCATCCGCCGGCAGCTGAACAAGGCCAAGCTGAACAACATCATCAAGGGCAAAGCGTCGTGCCGCTACCGCATCAAGCCGGCCAACAAAAAGTAAGTCGCCATGAGACGGGCGCTGACATACCTCTTCTTCCTGCTCGCGATCGCGGTGCACATGCAGGCGCAGGTCAACACCGACCGGGTGATGGCCATCGGCCGTAATGCGCTCTATTTCGAGGATTATGTCCTGTCCATCCAGTACTTCAACCAGGTGATCAAGGCCAAGCCATGGATGGCTGAGCCGTACTTCTACCGCGCTGTGGCGAAGCTGAACTTGGACGACTTCCAGGGCGCCGAGGAGGATTGCACGCTCAGCCTCGAGCGCAACCCTTTCCTGGCGCAGGCCTACTATGCGCGCGGCATCGCCCGGCAGAGCCTCGAGAAGTATGCCGGAGCGATCGAGGATTACACGAAGGGGCTGGAGTTCAAGCCGGGCGACCGGGCGATGATGTCGAACAAAGCCATCGCATACGTACAGAAGAAGGATTTCACGGACGCCGAGCAGGTCTTCGAGGAACTGATCCGCGCGCACCCGAAGCAGTCGCTGGGCTACCTCACGCGCGCTGCCATGTATCTCGAAAAGGGCGACACGGCGAAGGCGCTTTCGGACTACGATCGGGCCATCGCCCTCGATTCGTTCTATGCACCGTGCTACGCCAACCGCGCCCTGACGCTTTACCAGTCCGGCCGCTACACCGAGGCGCTCAAGGATCTCAACCAAGCCATCCGACTCAACACGCGGGAGCCCGGTTATTACATCAACCGCGGACTGGTGCGCTACGAGCTGAACGACCTGCGCGGCGCGATGGCCGACTATGATCAGGTGATCGAAATGGACGCCGACAACCGCATCGCCCGCTTCAATCGCGGACTGCTCCGGGCGCAGGTGGGCGACGACAACCGCGCCATCGAGGACTTCGACGTCGTGCTCCGACTGGAGCCTGACAACGACATCGCCCGCTTCAACCGCGCCACGTTGCTCTTCAAAACGGGCGACTATCGGGCCACAATCCGCGACCTCGACGCTGTGCTCCGTCGTTACCCCGACTTTGTCCAGGGCTACTATTACCGCGCCGACGTGAAGCGACGCCTGAACGACCTCAAGGGCGCCGATCGCGACTATATCGCGGCGATGAAGATCGAGGAGGATCGCCGACGCGGACGCCACAGCGTCGCCTCCACCGCCGCGAAGGACAGCACCCGGTCGGGCGCCAACGATCGCACGCGAGAGGAGTCGGACCGCAACATCGAAAAGTTCAGCCGCCTCGTCGTCTACGATCGCAAGGAGGAGCAGAAAAGCAAGTATCAAAGCGAGATCCGCGGCCGCGTGCAGGACCGCAACGTGCAGGTGGAGCTGGAGCCGATGTTCGTCCTTACGTACTACGAGCGGCAGGCCGACGTCCGCGAGCGTGTCTTCTACGACCGGCTTGTGGAGCGCTTCAACGACCGTCGGGTGTTGGCCTGGCGACTGCTCCTAACCAATCGCGAGGCGGCCCTGACCGAAGAACAGATCGCAGCCCACTTCGCCTCCATCGACAGCTATTCCAAGCGTATCGAACGCACGCCCGGCAACGCCGATCTGCACTTCGGGCGCGCCCTGGACTACCTGCTCGTGCAGGATTTCACCGAGGCCTTGCGCGATCTCGACCGCACGATTGAGCTGGTCCCGGACGCTGCCCCCCTCGCCTACTTTGCCCGCGCCGTGGTGCGTTACAAGCAGCTCGAGTCCGCGCGTTCGCAACAGCCTGACGTCACATCTGCCGCCGCCTCGCCCTTCCGATTCGGCGCCGCCACGCGACCGTCCACCTCGGCCGACACCCGCGACCCCTCCCCCGCCGACGAGGCCCGACGGCATGAGCACGAGCTGATCTTGCGCGACTATGACCAGGTCATCCGCCTCGCTCCGGACTTCGCCTTTGCCTACTTCAACCGCGGCAACCTGCGCTGCACGGGCCGAGACTTCCGCGCCGCCATCGCCGACTATGACGAGGCCATCCGCCGCGACCCCGAGCTGGCCGAGGCCTACTTCAACCGTGGGCTGGCCGAACTCTCGATGGGCAACGCCACGCGCGGCATCGCCGACCTGAGCAAGGCCGGCGAGTTGGGTCTGCCGAGCGCCTACAGCATCATCCGTCGCATGACGGAGGAAAGCAAGAGCAACGAGTAGCCGCCCGTTCGGTGCCCCCCCCTCATATCCACGAAAAAAGGCCGTTTGACCAAGTGTCGAACGGCCTTTCTGCTTTTTGGGCAGACGTATCGCCCCCCTCGAAAGCGCATCTTTTCACCAGAAACGACTAAAAAGAGGTTTGCAGCCATTTCGGGTCACCAGAAGCGACCAAAAAGTAGTTTGCAGCCATTTCGGGTCACCAGTTAACGGCTTCGACGGTCGGAAATGCCATTTCATGCGACATAAAACAGCTTCGACGGTCGGAAATATCATTTCATGCGACATAAAACGGCTTCGACAGCCGGAAATGCCATTTCATGCGACATGAAACGGCTTCGACGGTCGGAAATGTCATTTCATGCGACATAATGCGGCTCCGGAGATCACCGACGTCTTTTCAAAAGATACGCTTCCCGATCTGCATCCGATACAGGCAAAAAAAGAGCCGCCGCCCGAGTTAAGCACTCTGAAGGCGACGGCTCACGTCTAATGTTGATGACTTATGAAAAAGAAAAATCGCATCAAGTGCGGCCGGCCTTAGCCGACCTTACGAATCAGCTCCATTCCCTTGCGGATAGCCTCCTCGTTGACGGGGATCAGCTTGTGATGCCGCTCGGGGAGCGTCTTCTTCAGCCCACGCAGGACGCTCTCCAGCTGTACCATCGGCACCACCTTGAGGAGGCCGCCGAGGACGATCATGTTGAACGTCTTCTGCATGTTCAGCTCCGTAGCCGCATCCATCGCGTCGATACGATAGACGTTGATATCGGTGCGTGTGGCGGGGCGCTGTATGCCGTAGCCGTCGTAGATCAGGACGCCGCCCGGCTTCACCTTCGGCTCAAACTTGTCCAACGAGGGCTGATTGAGCACGATGGCTATGTCGTACGAGTTCAAGATCGGCGAGCTGATCCGCTCGTCATTCAGAATCACGGTCACGTTGGCCGTACCGCCGCGCTGCTCCGGGCCGTAGGAGGGCATCCAAGTGACCTCCTTGTCTTCCATCAGCCCCGAGTAAGCCAAAATCTTACCCATCGAGAGCACTCCCTGTCCGCCGAATCCGGCGATGATAATCTCATGTTGCATGGTTGTATCTTCTTTATCGGTTAAACGGATCGGAGTCAGATATTCTTCAGGTCGCCCAGCGGATAGGCGGGGAACATGTTCTCTTCCATCCAGCGGTTAGACGCCGTGGGCGACTTCTTCCAGCCTGAGGAGCAAGTCGAAACGACTTCCACAACGGAGGTGCCTTTGCCGGCCATCGAGTTCTCGAAAGCCAGTCGGAGCATCTTCTTCGTCTTCCTTACAGCGGCGGGTGTCTGGACGCTCTGGCGAGTCACGAGGCAGGTGCCGTCAAGCTGAGCCAGGATGTTACCAATCTTGAGCGGGTAGCCATTCAGGGCCACGTCGCGGCCGTAGGGGCAGGTGGCGGTAGGCATACCGATCAGCGTGGTGGGGGCCATCTGTCCGCCCGTCATGCCGTAGATGGCGTTGTTGACGAAGATGATGACGATGTTTTCCCCGCGATTGGCGGCGTGGATGGTCTCAGCGGTACCGATGGCGGCCAAGTCGCCGTCGCCCTGATAGGTGAAGACCAGCTTGCCCGGGTTCACGCGTTTGAGGGCCGTGGCTACGGCCGGTGCGCGTCCGTGGGCCGCTTCCACCCAGTCCACATCAATATAGTTGTATGCAAAGACGGCGCAGCCCACAGGCGACACGGCCACCGTCTTATCCTCCATGCCCATCTCGCCGATCACTTCCGCGACCAGTTTGTGGATCACGCCGTGGCTACAGCCGGGGCAGTAGTGCATGGGAATATCGTTCATCAGTGCCGGCTTCGTGTAGACGAGGTTTTCCGGTTTGATGATATCAAAGTCTATCTCATTGGGTTCGGTCAGCGTTTCCACCAACTCAGTTTCGGTTTCGATCAATTCTAATGTTTCCATTTTATGCAGGTGTCTTTTATGATTATCGACTTATCGCCCGCCCATTCGTAGGAAATACTGCACCAGTCGCAGCAGGATAGCCGCGCCACCGCACAGCATGAAGGGCAGGCGATTTCCTTTTACCGTAAAATAGAGGATGCCGGCCGCGATGGCGAGCAGCATGAATAGTAACGTGAATAGTTCGTCCCATCGGTCTCCGCGTCTCATCTTGTCTGGTCTCCTTTCAATGTTTACGGTATAAGCGTCACATCAGTTTCTCCTTCACCGCGGCGATGATCTCGTCCGGTGTGAAGACGATTCCGCCCAAGCGGCCGAAGTGTTCCACTTTCACGCGTCCGTTGACGGCCAGCCGAACGTCTTCTACCATCTGGCCCGCGTTGAGCTCGACGGAGAGGATGCCCTTGACTTTGTCCGCACGGTCTGAGATGGCCTTCGTGGGGAACGGCCACAGGGTGATGGGCCTAAGCAGACCCAGCTTCAGTCCCTCGCCACGCGCCACTTCCATGGCCTTCTGGCAAATGCGAGCCGACGAACCGAAGGCTACCAACAGATAGTCGGCATCCTCACAGCCGATTTCTTCGTAGCGCACCTCGTTCTCTTCGATCTGGCGATACTTTTCTAACAGGTGCAGGTTGCGCTTTTCCATGATGGACGGATCGAGCTCAAGCGACGTGATGATGTTCGGCTCGCGCCCGCCCTTGCGACCCGTCGTGGCCCAAGGCGATTCTTTCTCGATCTCTTCGTCCGTCTTGCGTGGGCGGAAAGGCGGCAGCACTACCTTCTCCATCAGCTGCCCGATCATACCATCAGAAAGCACCATGGCCGGCGTCCGATACTTGAACGCCAGGTCAAAGCCCAGCGCCACGAAGTCGGCCATCTCCTGCACCGACGAGGGTGCCAGTGTGATGAGGCGGTAATCGCCATGCCCGCCGCCTTTGACGGTTTGAAAATAGTCTGCCTGACTCGGCTGGATCGTTCCCAGACCCGGGCCGCCACGCATAACGTTCACCAGCAAACAGGGCAGCTCGGCACCCGCGATGTAAGAGACGCCCTCCTGCATCAAGCTCATGCCCGGGCTGGACGAAGAGGTCATCACTCGCTTGCCCGACCCCGCAGCACCATACACCATGTTGATCGAGGAGACCTCGCTCTCAGCCTGCAGGACAACCATACCGGTCGTTTCCCAAGGCTTCTCAGCCATCAATGTCTCCATTACCTCGGACTGTGGCGTGATCGGATAACCGAAATAGCCGTCCGCTCCGGAGCGTATCGCAGCATGTGCGATCGCTTCGTTTCCCTTCATTAATCTGACATCTTCCATGGCTCGTTCATCCTACTTTAGCCCTGTAAATCGTCAGACAGGCGTCTGGGCACACCCAGCCGCAGCTACAGCAGCCAGTGCACGCCTTAGGCGTCTTCATGTACACATAATGGTATCCCTTGTTGTTGACCTCTCGCGGATGCAACTCCAAGACGTCACTGGGACACGCTACTACACATAAGTCGCAGCCTTTACACCTTTCGGTGTTTACGACTACCATTCCTTTTACTCTTGCCATAAGCTATTGTTTTTTAGGTATCCGTCGCAAAAATAGAAAAGCTTATCACAGCAGCAAATAACTTTCAAATTTTCTTTACCACGCAGGCCTTTGCTTACATCTATATAGGAGCAGACGGAACAGAGTGAAAACCTCTAACGAAGGCCATCCGACGGTGGATCCATGCGCCGATCCCTCTTGCGTATCTCCGATATCAAGGAATAGGGAGCCACTCCCAGCGCGTGGTTTTAATGTCTGTACCTCTACGGAGATCAAAACCACGCGTGGTTTTAATGTCTGTACCTCTACGGAGATCGGAACCACGCGTGGTTCTAATGTCTGTACCCCTACGGAGATCAAAACCACGTGTGGTTTTCATGTCTGTACCCCTACGGAAAGCAAAACCACGTGTGGTTCTAATCTCTGTACCCCTACGGAGATCGGAACCACGTGTGGTTTTAATCTCCGTAGGGATACAAGGTTTTGACGCAGTTGCCCTGCCTGCGGCGGCTGCTTCACAAGAGCCACCGTCCATTTTAGTTTACATTTGCGCGCCTATTTTCAAAGGGGGGGATTAGCTATATAGTCGGTTACCCCTATACCTATTATATATAGTGATACGGAATCCGGGCACTCCCCCAGAGGCTGCATTTTTACTACCTACTTATTTATAAGCAATGAATATATCGTACAACTGGCTAAGGGATTATCTGCCGTTCGACCTGACGCCTGACGAGGTGGCGGCGGCGCTGACATCCATCGGACTCGAAACGGGCAGCGTAGAGACGGTGCAGTCCGTCCGCGGTGGATTGGCGGGACTCGTGACGGGTCGCGTGCTGACCTGCACGGCGCACCCCAATTCGGACCATCTGCACCTGACTACGGTCGATGTGGGCGGCGACGAGCCGCTGAAGATCGTCTGTGGCGCGCCCAATGTGGCGGCCGGACAGATGGTTGTCGTGGCCGTGATCGGCACGAAGCTCTATGACGGCGACAAGGAGTTTGTAATCAAGAAAAGCAAGATACGCGGCGAGGAGTCGTTCGGCATGATCTGCGCCGAAGATGAGATCGGCGTCGGTGCGAGCCACGACGGCATCATTGTCCTGCCCGCTGACACGCCCGTGGGCCTGCCCGCGGCGGAATACTATAAGGTCGAGACGGACCACGTGCTGGAGGTCGACATCACGCCGAACCGCGTCGATGCAACGTCGCATTACGGCGTGGCCCGCGACTTGGCCGCCTATCTCCAGCAACGGGGCACACCCGTTGCGCTGCAACGCCCATCGACCGAAGGCTTCGGCATGGACGACCCATCGCCGGCCATCGTCATCGAGTCCGTCGACCCCGAGGGCTGCCCACGTTACTCCGGCCTGACGATCCGCGGTGTGACTGTCCGCGAGAGCCCCGAGTGGCTGCGCCGTCGATTGATGGCCATTGGCCTTAGACCGATCAACAACGTGGTGGACGTGACGAATTACGTCCTGCACGAGCTTGGTCAACCGTTGCACGCGTTTGACGCAGCGAAAATCGCCGGCGGCCGGATTCAGGTTCGCACCATGCCCACGGGCACACCCTTCACGACGCTCGACGGCATAGAACGCACACTCACAGCCGACGATCTGATGATCTGCGACACCGAGAAACCGATGTGTATCGGCGGCGTATTTGGCGGACTCGATTCGGGCGTGACAGCGTCCACGACGGACGTCTTCCTCGAGTCGGCTTGCTTCAATCCCACATGGATCCGTCGCACGGCACGGCGCTTCGGACTGAGCACAGATGCCTCCTTCCGCTTCGAGCGCGGCCTGGATCCGAACGGCACGATTGAGGTGCTCAAACGCGCCGCGTTACTCATCCGTGAAGTGGCTGGCGGACGCATCACGGGCGAGATTCAAGACGTCTATCCGAACAAAGTCGAGCCGTACGCGGTCGACATCACCTACCGCAAGATTGATGAGACAATCGGGCAGACCATCCCGCCCGAGACAGTGAAGAGCATCCTCCGCTCGTTAGAAATAGAGATCGCTCATGAGACACCCGAGGGCCTTTCGCTGCGTGTGCCCGTCTACCGCATCGACGTCCGCCGCGACGTGGACGTAATCGAAGACATTCTCCGCATTTATGGATACAACAACGTGGCCTTCGACGACCGCGTGCAGTCCACGCTGAGCTATCGCACGCCGACGGACCGCAGCCAACGCTTAGAGTCGCTCATCTCCGAGCAGCTCTGCGGCGCAGGCTTCCACGAGATCATGAACAATTCGCTCACGCGCCGAGCCAACTACGAGGGCCTCACAACGATGCCTGCCGACGCCTGCGTAACGCTCATGAACCCGCTGAGTGCCGACCTGAACGTAATGCGCCAAACGCTCCTCTTCGGCGGCTTGCAGACCATCGCGCACAACATCAACCATAAGCAGCGCAACCTCCGCTTCTTCGAGTTCGGCAATTGCTACACGCGCCGCGCTGAGGGACAGTCTGCGGAAGCTGACGCACCGCTCAAAGGCTTCGAAGAGGAGCATCGACTGGGGCTTTGGCTCAGTGGCACACGCACGGAAAACAGTTGGCTGCACGCCGACGAACAGACCTCTGTTTACGAACTGAAGGCTTATGTGGAGAACATCCTCCGGCGCCTCGGCGTAGATGAGAAGAAAACCGTGCGACGCACATTCACCAACGAGATTTACTCCTCCGGCATGACCATCGAGACGGCCGCGGGACGCACACTGGCCACTTTCGGCATCGTCGACCGACGCATTGCTCGACAGGCAGACATCGACACGGAAGTCAGCTTTGCCGAACTATCGTGGACGGCACTGATGAAAGAGACACGTCGGGCGACAACCGTCTTCAGTGAGATCCCGAAATTCCCCGAAGTGCGGCGTGACTTGGCGCTGCTCATCGACACCGCCGTGACGTTCGCACAGATCGAACAAACAGCTGCCGAGACGGATCGCAAACTGCTCCGCCGCGTCGTCTTGTTCGATGTCTATGAGGGCAAGAATCTGCCGGCCGGCAAGAAGTCGTACGCCGTGAGCTTCTACCTGCAAGACGCTGAACGCACCCTCACCGACCGCCGGATAGACGACCTCATGGCCAAGCTCCGTCGCAACTTGGAGTCGAAGCTGGGGGCACAACTGAGATAACTGTAAACTGCAAACCGTAAAACAATAAGATAAAAGAGACAGACTATGGGAAGAGCATTCGAGTTCCGCAAAGCGCGGAAATTCAAACGTTGGGGTAACATGGCCCGCGTATTCACGAAGTTGGGTAAGGAGATCACCATCGCCGTCAAAGCCGGCGGACCGGACCCGGGTAGCAACCCGAGGCTGCGCGTACTGATGCAGACGGCCAAGAAGGAGAACATGCCCAAGGACAACGTCGACCGCGCCATCAAGCGAGCCAGTTCAAAAGATTACACGGACTACAAGGAGATGAACTACGAGGGCTACGGCCCGTTCGGCATCGCCGTCTTCGTGGAGACTGCCACGGACAACACCACACGCACCGTGGGCAACGTCCGTAGCTACTTCAACAAGGCTGGCGGTACACTGGGCACGACCGGATCGCTGGAGTTCCTCTTCGATCATAAGTGCGTGTTCCACATCCTCAAAAAGGACGGCGTGTCGCTTGACGACCTCGAACTGGAGCTGATCGACTACGGCGTTGACGAGCTGGAAGAAGACGAGGGCGAGGTGATCCTCTACGGCGACTTCGCACAGAACGCCGCCATCCAGAAGTATCTCGAAGAGAACGGCTACGAGATCACCTCCAGCGAATTTGTCCGCATCCCCAACGACCTCAAGGACGTGACGCCCGAGCAGCGCGAGACGATCGACAAGCTCATCGAGCGACTCGAGGAGGATGAGGACGTGCAGAACGTCTTCCACAACATGAAGGAGAGCGAGGAAGAGGAGTAAACCTCTCCTCCCCTTTACCCCGGAAGGAAAATGAAGAGGGGGTGCCGACATCTGCTGTCGACACCCCCTCTCTCTTTCTCTCTGCGTGCGGCTGAAGGGACTCGAACCCCCACGCCCGGAGGCATCAGATCCTAAGTCTGACGTGGCTACCAATTACACCACAGCCGCCTGTTTCGGGATTATCCGGGTTAACTTCCGCCCTGAGGTGAACGATGCGTTAACGGGCGGCAAATATAGAAGCAGTTTGGAATTTCGCATCAGAAGAAGGCCGTCAAGCGCAAGCCGGCGGATAGATAATCGAAGGTGCGAACCTGGCTGACGGACCGGATTTGCTCCTCGGGGCGGTCGGGATCGGTGTAAGTGATGCGCACCGAAGGGCGGGCGTAATGGTAGTCGGTGTAAAACGTCACGCCCAGCTCGTCGCGAAATTTGTACGTCATCGACGCCCCCACGCCACCCATCCAGGCCGTCTGTGGCTCGTAGGTGTAGAGCGAGAGTTCGCGTTGTAGATCCTTGGTGTCGTGAGCTGGTTCGGCCGTCACCGTCCCCTTGGCGGCAAAGGCCAGCCCCACGTTCGCCTTGGCCATTAGCACCCAACGCTCGCCCGGCTCGATGGCGAAGTAGGGACCCACGCTCATGTTCATCGTCCCCACGGACTGCGCCTGCAGCCGCATATGTCCACGCTCGGGCCGCGCGGCATCGACCGCCATCCGTTCCGACGGATCGACAGCGAACGTCACGAAAGCACACTCGCCGCCCACTCCCCAGTGCTGGCTCGTAAACCACGCGCCTTCGAAGCCCGCCTCCAGCCCTGGCCGCGTCGATGCGTTGGCGTCCGTACCCGGATAGGCGAGCAAATCGTGCATGGCCACAGCGCTACCCACGCGCACGGTTAGAAACGAGGGGCGGCCACTGCTCTCGAAACGCGAAAAGAGACTGAGGTTGTCGCCATGGTTGTGGTAAAACTTGTCGATGAAGAAATAGCCGAGCTGCGTGGAGAGGATACCAATACCGGCTCCGGCCAGAATGTCAGACACCCAATGGCGGTTGTTCAGGCTGCGCCCGAGGGCTACGAAGGTGGCGCTGGCATAGCCCGAGACGCTGTAGATGGGGTTCACTTCGCCATACTCCTTGTGCAGGAAGGTGGCGTTGGTGAAGGCCGTAGCCGTGTGGCCCGATGGGAAGGAGTTACGCGTCGAGGCGTCAGGCCGCTCCACGCGGGCGGTATACTTAATGGAGTTCACCACGGCCGTCATAATGGCTAGGCTCGCAGCGTGCGAAAGCAGCGTCCGAGGCCACTTGTTACGCCCACGGACACCCGCCAGTTTCAATCCATAGGTCGCCACCGCTGGCGCATATTGCAGGTAGTTGTCGAACGTGTTGCGAAAACCCGGCACATAACGATTGCGGATATGTCGGATATGCTCGCGCTCGCTCCATGTCAGTGCCGAGGCGGTAAAGAAGAGTGCCGGGGCAAAGCCAATACGCATAGCGTCATGGTCAAAGACAGTGTGCATACGACGACGGGGAACGATGGTCGCACTGTCAGGCATATGTCGCATCCCGTAGCCGCCGACTGTCACCGTATCAGGCGCCGCTGGCGGATAATGGGCGTATTGCGCCGCCGTATGTGGGGCGAAAAGGAGGATCAGTAGCAAAGCGATCGCGCTATGGATGGGTTGTCTTTTCATGCTTACGAGTCAAAAATCATGGGCGCGAAGATAGGGCGGGCTCTTTTCGCAGCGATCGGGGTGGCCGTGGCCGCCAGCGAAGTTTGGCCGGGTACGAGGTGTAATTCCACCTCATCATGTACCAAGCATACTTCCCCGGCCTCGGCAGAGGCCTGCGCGGCCTCAAACAGGCACTCGATCGGCTTCGCACAGTGGCCCGGATAAGCAGCGTAATTCGGGCGCTAACAAAAGGCTTCAGCAGACGGTAAACAGACGTGAGTTCGACGAAAGAATGAGATACCCTTATTCATAGAGAATGTCATTGATAGCATGTTGTAACGGCCAACAAGTTCTCCGAAGCACTTGCGGGACTCCCCGCAAACGCCAAAGCAAATGCCGGGAGACTTGCGGGACTCCCGCAAACGCCAAAGCAAATGCCGGGAGACTTGCGGGACTCCCCGCAAACGTCAAAGCAAATGCCGCGAGACTTGCGGGAGTACCCGCAAACATCAAAGCAAATGCTGCGAGACTTGCGGGACACCCCGCAAACGCCCAAAAGTTCTTCGAGGCACTTGCAACAGTGTTGTAGGTATTTCCAAAAACGTTTTGGTCGGGCTTCCGTAGAAACTCTCTGCGAGCTTTATTCTTACACCGAACTCACGTTAAACAGGGGGTATTTCATGGCTCTACCGGCCGTTTCCAGCCCGACCGGCCGGCTTGCTGCAATCAAAAATGGATTTACATTTGCGCCCTGAATCCACGGATAATCATAACAATAACAGATAGATCAAATGAAAAGAACATTCCAACCCTCCAACCGAAAGAGAAAGAATAAGCATGGTTTTCGCCTGAGAATGTCGACCGCTAACGGACGCCGCGTATTGGCCGCACGTCGTGCAAAGGGACGTAAGAAACTGACCGTATCCGACGAATATCCGAAGGCCTAAAAGCCCCCATCGGGAATAAAAAGCCACAGAAAAAACTGTCTGGCCCCACACATGAGAAAGTAAAAGTTTGAAGGAAAAGACTTTTACTTTCTTCGTTTTAAGCCCCAAACAAAACGCACACGCAGCCTTATGGAAAAGAAAAAAGACGCCGAAGACATACGGGAATGGTTCATGCGCCTACCGGTGGTAGTGCACATCTTCCTAGCTGCCATCGCACTCTGGCTCCTTTCACTCATGGTGCTGAAGTCCTTGGACGTATACACCCGCCACAACGAGTCCATCGTCGTGCCCAACGTGAAGGGGAAGACGCCCGAAGAGGCCCATCGGGAGATCCGAAAAATAGGGCTGCGTTACATCGTGCTCGACTCCATCTATTCCAAGGATATGGCCCCGGGAGCCATCGTCGAGGTGGTGCCTGCCATCGGATCGAAGGTCAAGAAAGACCGCATCCTCTACCTGACCATCAACGCCCGCACGGCACAGATGGCCATCGTACCGGACGTTACCGACCTCTCTCTGCGCCAAGCCTTCGCCCTGCTGCAATCGCACGGATTCACGTCCATCGACGTCGTCTACGTCAGCGGCAGCTACCGCGATCTGGCGTTGGGCGTGCAGTTGCGCGGTAAGACGCTGAGAGCTGGCGATCGCGCGCCCATCGCAGCCAAGATCGTGCTCCGGGTAAGCGACGGCGGCGAAGGCGGCACGGACTCCACATTCTGGTCGCCACGCTCCGAATCGGAATGGCGAGCCTCTCGCAGCAGCGATGACTCAGACGACGACGAAGAACGAGGAACCGACGACGAAGAATGATCCCCAACGAAGTAACTACCGACCACCGACCTATGACCCTCCAAGATGCCATGGCAGACGGCCTCTTCAATGAAGAGGACGACGACGAGGCTCCCGAAGTACTCTATGAGCATTTCCGGTTTACGGCCGACCCGAACCAATCTCTGCTCCGCGTCGACAAGTTCCTCATCGACCGCATGACGCATACGAGCCGCAACCGCATTCAGCTGGCTGCCGATGCAGGCTACGTGCGGGTGGACGGGGTGCCGGTAAAGAACAACTACCGGGTGAAGCCGGGCGACGTGGTCACGATCGTCATGGCGCGTCCGCGGCACGCCTTCGAAGTCATCGCGGAGGATATTCCCCTCAATATCGTTTATGAGGACGAGGACCTACTGGTGGTCAATAAGCCGGCGGGTCTTGTTGTGCATCCCGGACACGGCAACTACACCGGCACGCTGGTCAACGCCCTGGCCTACTACCTCCGCAACCTGCCGAATTACGACCCCAACGACCCCCGCCTGGGACTCGTGCACCGTATCGACAAAGACACGTCCGGACTGCTCGTCGTAGCCAAAAACATCGACGCGAAGGCCCACCTCAGCCGCCAATTTTTCGAGAAGACTACCCAACGCTGCTACCAGACACTCGTCTGGGGCATCCCCAAAGCGGACGAGGGGCACATCGAGGGTAACATCGGCCGCGACCTACGCGACCGCCTCCGCATGGCAGTCTATCCGCCCGGAAGCGAGGAGGGAAAGTGGGCCGCCACAAACTACCGCGTCACCGAACGGCTGGGATACGTCAGCCTCCTAACCTGCCAACTCGAGACCGGTCGCACGCACCAGATCCGCGCCCACATGAGCCACATCGGCCACCCCGTCTTCAACGACGCCCGCTACGGCGGCGAACGCATCCTCAAGGGACGCCCCACGGGCAGCTACCGACAGTTCGTGCAGGAGGCCTTCGACACCTGTCCGCGTCAGGCTTTGCACGCCGAGACGTTAGGCTTCGTGCATCCCACCACGGGAAAGGAGCTCTTTTTCACGGCTCCCTTGCCCGACGATATGCAGGGGCTGATCAATAAATGGCGCACCTACTGCGCCAACAACACCTAACCCTTACCACCCATAGACGAACAATGAAAAAGCAGATTGCACTGGTAGCCGGGGGCTACTCCGGCGAGTACGAAGTCTCGCTCAAGAGCGCCGACGGCCTCTATTCCTTTATCGATCGAACGCGCTACGACCTCCATCGCGTCCTCCTGACCCGTGAAGCCTGGAGCGTACTTCTGGCCGACGGATCCCAGATGCCCATAGACCGCAATGACTTCAGCTACCGCACCCCCGACGGCCGACAAGTACACTTCGACTTGGCCTACATCACCATCCACGGCACGCCAGGCGAGGACGGTCGGCTGCAGGGCTATTTCGACATGATCGGCCTCCCCTACTCCTCCTGCGGCACGTTGGCCTCGGCCCTCACCTTTAATAAATACACCTGCACGCAGTTCCTACGGAGCCAACGCATACGCGTCGCCGACGCGATCCGTCTGCGACGCGGGGATAAGCTCTACCCGGACACTGTCTTTTTGGAACTCGGCCTGCCCGTCTTCGTCAAACCCAACGCGGGGGGGAGCAGCCTCGGCACGACAAAGGTGAAGGTGGCCGACAAGATCGAGGAGGCCGTCCAGCGAGCTCTCACCTGCGACGACGAGGTGATCATCGAGCGCTTCGTAGCCGGTACCGAGGTGACGTGCGGATGTTACCAGACGAATGGGTGCATGACGCTGCTGCCGCTGACGGAGATCGTGACCAGTAACGACTTCTTCGACTTCGACGCCAAATACAACGGACAGGTGAGCGAGATCACTCCCGCGCGGATCACCGTGGGGATGACCCAGTGGATCCAAGACCAAACGCGAGACATCTACCGCCTGATCGGGGCCAAGGGAATCATCCGCGTGGACTACATCATCCCGCTAAACGGTGGCAAACCCGTCGTGCTGGAGGTAAACACCACCCCGGGCATGACCACAACGAGCTTCATCCCGCAGCAGATCCGCGCCGCCGGTCTCCAAATCACCGAGGTGATGACGGAAATCATTGAGAACGAGCTGAACAACCGCTGAACAACGCCCCACCCCACCCTTCCTATCCACATAAACACCGAGACATCGCAATGGAAACGACCTACCCCTCCCCCGCATTCGACGACATCCGCCCCGTAAACGACGCGGAAGTGCCCCAAGCCGTCGAGGATCTGATCTCGTCCGACGGACTCTGGCGCGCCCTCAGCTACATCGCCCCGGATGCCGACCGCGCAGCCCTCATCGAGACGATGCGCTCCTGTCGCACCAAGGCTGAATTTAAGCATACCATCAGCTACAAGACAGTCATGGCCATCGCACGGCGGAGCACCTTCTCGCTGACCATCTCCGGCCGCAGCCGACTGCCCGAAGGCAAAACACCCTGCACCTTCATCTCCAACCACCGCGACATTGTCCTCGACGCCGCCTTCCTCAACGTCCTACTCTACGACGTGGGCTACGACATGACCCAAATCGCCATCGGGGACAACCTCCTCATCTATCCCTGGATCCGACTCCTGGTGCGGCTCAACAACAGCTTCATCGTCAAGCGCAACCTATCGGCCCGGCGACTGCTCGAAAACAGCCGCATCCTCTCGGCCTACATCCGCCACACCCTCCGCCAGACGCACGAGTCCATCTGGATCGCCCAGCGAGAGGGCCGCGCCAAAGACTCCAACGACCAGACCCAGACCTCAGTCCTCAAAATGCTCTGCATGGCCGGAGAGGGCGACGAGGGCCTGCTCGACAACCTGATGGAGCTCAACATCGTGCCCATCGCCATCTCCTACGAGTACGACCCCTGCGACTACCTCAAAGCCCGAGAGTTCCAACTGAGACGCGACGACCTGAACTACGTCAAGAGCGAGCGCGACGACCTGCTGAGCATGGAGACCGGCATCATGGGCGACAAAGGGCGCGTGCATTTCACCATCGGCACGCCCCTGAACGACACCCTCCGACAGTTCGACCCCGCCATGCCCCGCCACGAGCTCCTCGCGGCCGCAGCAACGGCTATCGACCGCGACATCTACGCCCATTACCGCTTCTACCCAAGCAATTACGTGGCCTACGATCTGCTACACGCCACGCTGCGCTTCCGCATGAACTACGACCTCCGCGACAAAGCCCGCTTCGAGGCTTACCTCCAGCGACAACTCGACCGCATCGACCTGCCCCAAAAAGACGAGCCCTACCTGCGCACCAAAATGCTCGAGATGTACGCCAACCCCCTCAAGAACCACTGGGACACGAAACCCGAATGACCGCCTCCGACGAACGTCCCCGCCACGAACGCCTGCCCGAACCCACACTCCGCCGCCTGCCCTGGTATCTGGCTTACCTCAAGCTGATCCGCGGGCGCGGCGAAACGGTCGTCTCCTCCACCCGCATCGGAGAGGAGACGGGCGTAACCCCCGTGCAGGTAGCCAAGGACCTCTCCTACATCAACATATCGGGCAAAACCCGCGTCGGTTACGAGGTGGACGCCCTGGTAGGCATCCTCGACGACTTCCTCGGCTTCTCGCACGCCCACCGGGCCCTACTCTTCGGCGTCGGTCAGCTGGGGGCCGCCCTCATGCGTGACGCCGGTCTGGGGCAATACGGACTCGACATCGTGGCCGGCTTCGATGTCCGCCCCGAGCTGGTGGGCACCGAGATCGAAGGCATCCCCGTCTACCACATCGACCACCTCCCGGACCGCTGCCCCACGCTCGACGCCACCATTGCCGTCATCACCGTGCCGGTAGAGGAAGCCCAGCGCGTCACCGACCAAGTCCTGGCCTGCGGAATCCGCGCCCTCTGGAACTTTACCCCCTTCCGCATCCGGGTACCCCACAACGTCGTGGTGCAGAACACCTCCATCTATGCCAATCTCGCCGTCATGTTCAATCGCCTAAACAGCCTCACCACCCGATGAAGATTTTCGCCGTCGGCATGAACTACGCCGATCACAATAAAGAACTACAGCACACGTTTTTCTCCCCGGAGCCTACGATCTTCATGAAATCCGATCCCGTGCTGAAAGATGGCAAGCCCTTCTTCCTCCCCGACTTTACGGACGAGGTGCACTACGAGACGGAGCTCGTCATCAAGATCAACAGGCTGGGTAAAAACATCGACGAACGGTTCGCTGCTCGATACTATGACGAGGTGACCGTCGGCATAGACTTCACCGCTCGCGATCGGCAGCGAGACCTGCGCTCCAAAGGTCTGCCCTGGGAGCTCTGTAAGGCCTTTGACAACGCCGCAGCCGTCGGCCGCTTCGTCCCCTTGCAAGAGGTGGGCGGCGAAATCGGCCAAATCACCTTCCGTCTCGACCTCAACGGTCAGACAGTGCAACTGGGCCGAACGGCCGACATGCTCTTCCCCGTCGACCGCATCGTTGCCTTCGTCAGTCGATTCTTTACCCTGCGCATGGGCGACTTGATCTACACCGGCACCCCCTCGGGCGTCGGCCCCGTAGCCATCGGCGACCATTTAGAGGGCTTCATCGGCGACAAGCGGTTGCTCGATTTCTACATTAAGTAATTTGGTTTTCCCCCATCTCCCGTTGTTTCAAACAGTGGGAAACGTCTGCGGCCGGGATCTCTCATTGTCTCAAACAATGGGTAATGCCGTCTGCGTGAAGGTCTCACTGTCTCGAACAATGGGTAATGCCTGCGCTCGGGATCTCTTATTGTCTTGAACAATGACGCGTTTCCACCACAGGAAAATCCCGTTGTCTCAGACAATACTAAATACCTGATCCGGGTATTCAATAATGTCTCAGACAATAACAAATGGACGAGCCGGGAATCTACGATCGTCTCGGGCAATCATAAACGAGATGACCATTGTTTAGTATTGTCTCGATCGATCACGAATATCTTGATCAGGTATTTAGTATTGTCTGAGACAACGATTCCTGGATACGTCTGTTTTCTCTTATTGTCTCGGACAATGAGACCTTCAGGCGCGAGGTGTTTTCTATTGTTTCGGACAATGAGACCTTCAGGCAGAAGGTATTTTCTGTTGTCTCGGACAATGAGACCTTCAGACAAAAGGCGTTTCTTATTGCTCAAAACAGCGGGAGATGGGTACATTTTTCGAACTTCTTCGTTTGAATCCATGGCGCGTTATCCATAGATTCGCCCCACTTTTTCGCTCATGTCTACATCTAACTTCTACATATGACACGTATATTGACCACGATATGCTGCGCCCTCGCCCTCTGGGCCCTTACCGCCACGGCCGCGCGCGCAGACGCCAAGCTCTATGCCCGCAGCTCCGCGCTGGCTGAGGGACGGTGGGTGAAGGTCCGCGTCGCTGACGACGGCATCTACAAACTCACCTACGACCAGCTCCGCGCCATGGGCTTCGCGGACCCGGCGAAGGTCTCCGTCCACGGCTACGGCGGCTACATCCTCGACGAGGACTTCTCGCACGGCGGCTATGTCGACGACCTGCCCGCCACACCCGTCTACCGAGGCGCGGACTACATCCTCTTTTACGGGCGCGGCCCCATCAAGTGGACCTACGACCGCAAGGCCGGCACCTTCACCCACGAGGTGAACCCCTACGCCACGCACGGTTACTACTTCGTGACCGACGCCACGCCCACCGCCGACGCGGGTACGACCTCCGCCGACGTCACGACCGCACGCGACGTGACCGTCTTCGACGACCACCTGCTGCACGAGGTGGATCGCGAGTTCCTTCAGAAATTAGGGCAGACCGGATCCGGCCGTGACCTCTTCGGCGAGAGTTTTTCCAGCACCCTATCGCAGACTTTTCCCTTCTCCGTGCCGGGCATCACGGCCGAAGAGGGCAAAGTCACGCTCCGTTTCGTGGCCTACACCGGGGTGACGGGCGCCGGCACAGTCACGCTCGCGATCGACGGCACGCAGCTGCTCCGCGGCACGATCCCGTTCGACAACGAGACCTACACCAAAGCCCACGAATACGTCGGCACCAGCTCCTGGCGCGGCGAAAAGAGCGAGGCGCCGAAGGTGACCGTGGCCTACGACAAGGCAGCGGCCGCCAACAGCTTCCTCGACTACATCCGCCTCCAGGTCCGCCGCACGCTCCGCGCCTACGACGCGCCCTTCACCTTCTTCCGCGACTTGACCTCGATGCGTTCGGCCTCCCGCTTCGTCATTTCCGGCGCCACGGAGGCGATGATCGTCCTCGACGTCACCCACCCTCAACGCGTCAGCCGCATGGCCACGCGCCGCGACGGCTCCACGCTCACGTTCTCCATCCCCGCCAGTGGCGACACCCTCCGGGAGTTCGTGCTGATCGACCCCACGAAGACCTTCCCCACCCCCGAGACCGTCGGGGCCGTGACGGCGCAAAACCTGCACGCCCTTCCGCAAACCGACATGGTGATCCTCTCTCCCCCGGCCTTCCTCAGCGAAGCCGAGCGGCTGGCCGCCAAGCACCGCACGAAGCGCGACTCGATCAGCGTCACCATCGTTACTCCCGAGCAGGTCTACAACGAATTCTCGAGCGGCACGCCAGATGCAACCGCCATCCGTCGCTTCATGAAGATGTTTTACGACCGTCGCTCCTCGGAGTCCGACGCCCCGAAATATCTGTTGCTCTTCGGCGATGGGTCGCACGACAACCGTCAGCTTTCTTCGGCCTGGAAGGGGATAGACATGACGAATTTCCTCCTCACTTACCAGTCCCACTTCTCCTTAGGTGGCAATTGGACGGGCGGCGGCGAGGAGCACGAGACCTTTGTGACGGATGATTACTTCGGTTTCCTGGACGACGGCGAGGGATCTCGCATCGGCACCTGCAACCTGCGACTCGGCATCGGCCGATTCCCCGTCCGCACAGTCACCCAGGCGCGCGCGGCCGTCAACAAGGTCGTCGGCTACATCGATAACCCCTCCTTCGGCGCCTGGAAAAACAATCTCTGCTTCATCGGCGACGACGGCAACTCCACCGACGGCTACAAGACGCGCCACATGAGCGACGCCAACCGCCTCTCGCAATTCGTGGAGCAGAATTACCCGGAGTACATCAACCACCGCCTCCTTTTCGACGCTTATAAGAAGAGCAGCTCGGGCGGAGGCGGCAGCGGCGCCTACCCCGACGTGGTCACCGCCCTCCGAAACCTGCAGCGCGAAGGCACCATGCTGATCAACTACAATGGCCACGGTAACGCCCAAGCCCTGAGCGATGAGCACGTCATCACCCAGAGCATGATCCAGCAATATACCTACTCCCACCTGCCGCTCTGGATCACGGCTTCGTGCGATTTCACGCCCTTCGATCATACGGTCACCTCTGCCGGCGAGGATGTCTTCCTCAACGAGAAGAGTGGCGGCATTGCGCTGATCACCACCTCACGCGTGGCCTACGATGAGCCTAATTTCAATATGAATGGCATCCTCCTCGAGCAACTTTTCAAACGCCGCGCGGACGGTCGTCGGGCCACCCTGGGGGAGGCACTGATGGGGATGAAAAACGGCTACTTGTCGTACCTCAACCGCTGCTTCGTCCTCATCGGCGACCCGGCCCTGACGCTCTCCTTCCCCACCTACGGCATCCGTGTGACAGAGATCAACGGCAAGTCCGCCACCGAGGGGACGGTGAACCTCCGGGCCCTCGACCGAGTGACGATCAAGGGCGAGGTGATCGGCTTGGACAGCGCGCGGCTCACGGATTTCAACGGCGCCCTGACGGCCGTCGTCCTCGACAGCGAGAAAGAGATCACCACGCTCAACAACAACCGCACGGGCCACACCTACACCTACACCGATTACCCGAACACCATCCACCGGGGTAACACCGTCGTCACCAATGGCCAGTTCACGCTCAGCTTCACCGTCCCTGCCGACATCTCTTACTCCAATCGCAACGGGAAAATGAGCCTCTACGCCTACGACGCCGCGCAGCAGCGCGAGGCAAACGGCGCCTACCGTCGCTATACCGTGGGCGGCACCGCCACCCAGATCGAACGCGACACCGTCGGCCCGGACATCCGCCTGCTCTACCTCAACGACAGCACCTGGAGCGAGGGCGACAAGACGAACGAGACGCCCTTCTTCGTCGCCCACCTGCGCGACGCCTCGGGAATCAACATCACCGGCAGCAGCGTCGGGCACGACATCACGCTGACCATCGACAACAATCCCGCCCTCAGCTACAACCTGAACAGCTACTACGCCGACCGCACCGATGTCCAGGGTGAGGGCGTGGTGCGCTTCTCCATCCCGCGCCTTGCCGAGGGGACGCACACGGCGGAGTTCAAGGTGTGGGACATCTTCAACAACTCCACCACGCGCACCTTCACCTTCCAAGTCGAGAAGGGACTCCGACCGTCCATCACCGAGCTACGCGCCGGCCCCGTGCCAGCCCGCGACCAGGTGACCTTCTACCTCGACCACAATCGCCCGGAGTCACGCATGGAAGTCACGATCGGCGTCTACGATCTGGCGGGTCGCCTGCAATGGCAGCACACCGAGCAGGGATCGTCGGAGCTCTTCCACGCCTACACCGTCACGTGGGACTTGACCAACGGACGCGGCGCCCGTCTGCGCCCCGGCATCTACATCTACCGCGCGGCCATCCGTACGGCGGGCTCGTCAGAGGCCACCCGCGCCCAGAAGATGGTGATCCTCGGAACGAAAAACTAAAAACGAAAAGCCGGGTACATGATGGGATGCGTTCCCTCGTGTACCCGGCTTTAGTTTTCAGCTTTTCGCTTACACGGCCTGCTTAGTCAACACGTAGTGGTCGGCCAACTCACCGGTGACGCGGTGGCCGTCCTGATCGAGCATGATGAGGTGGTCACCCTCGACGATGTAAGAGATCATATCGTCGCCCTCGCCCACGGTGATGCAGGCGTTAGCGGCGTCCCACTGGAACTTCCCGCTGGACTCGAATCGGCCGTCCTTCTTGTCCTTGTAGATCTCCGTCAGGCTGTAGGTGCCATCGGCACGCAGCTCGAGGGTCGTCTCGATGCCGCCACAGTCGGCGCAGGGGATGACGCCGGTGTAGACGCCCGCCTTGTCGAAGGCTGCAGATTCCGGTTGGGCCTCGGCCACGGCGACCGTGCTATCGGTCGGCGCCTCGGCGTTGTCGTTCACTTTTCCGGCCGAATTGCATGACGCCAAGCTCAGCGTCAGCGCGGCGGCCGTGCCGCAGAGTAAGAGGTTCTTCTTCATATCTCTACTATTATATAATGGTTGTGGATTATCGTCCGATGCAGTGATAGGTAAAGCCGGCTTCTTCGATCTCGGCGATGTTGTAGATGTTGCGGCCGTCGAGGATGAGGGGCGTCTTCATCAGGCTGCGGATGCGGGCCCAGGCGGGCAGGCGGAACTCCTTCCACTCGGTGACCACCATGAGCACGTCGGCGCCTTCGACCGTCTCGTAGATGTTGTTGGCGTAGGCGATGCGATCACCGATGCGGCGGCGCGCCTCGGGGATGGCCACGGGGTCGTAGGCCGTAATCTGGCAACCGGCCTCAAGCAATCGGTCGATGAGTACGAGCGACGGGGCCTCACGCATGTCGTCCGTTTCGGGCTTGAAGGCCAAGCCCCACATGGCCACTTTGCGGCCTTGGAGGTCGCCGCCGAAGTGGGCCGAGAGTTTGCGGAAAAGGAGCGTCTTCTGCTCCTCGTTCACATCCTCCACGGCCTGAAGGATGCGCATCGGGTAGCCGTGATCGGAGGCGGTGCTGATGAGCGCCTTGACGTCCTTGGGGAAGCACGAGCCGCCGTAGCCGCAGCCGGCGTAGAGGAAGCTGCTGCCGATGCGGGTGTCGGAGCCGATGCCCTTGCGCACCATGTTGATGTCGGCGCCGATGATCTCGCAGAGGTTGGCCATGTCGTTCATGAAGCTGATGCGGGTGGCGAGCATGGCGTTGGCGGCGTATTTGGTCATCTCGGCCGAGGGGATGTCCATATAAATGATGCGGAAATTGTTGAGCATAAAGGGGTGATAGAGCTTCTCCATGAGCCGTCGGGCGCGGTCGGACTCGACGCCGACGACGATGCGGTCGGGGTGCATAAAGTCCTTGACGGCGGCGCCCTCCTTGAGGAACTCGGGGTTGGAGGCGATGTCGAAGTCGATCGTCACGCCGCGGCGGTCGAGCTCGTCGGCGATGGTCTGGCGGATGCGGCGGGCGGTGCCCACGGGGACGGTGCTCTTGGTTACCACCAGGAGGTATTTGTTCATCGCCCGGCCGATGGTGCGGGCCACGTCGAGGACGTACTTCAGGTCGGCGCTGCCGTCCTCGTCCGGCGGCGTACCGACGGCGCTAAAGACGATCTCGACCTGGTCGAGCACCTCGGTCAGCTCGGTGGTGAAATGGAGCCGGCCCACTTCGTAGTTGCGGATCACCATCTCCTCGAGGCCGGGTTCATAGATCGGCACGACGCCGTTCCGGAGGTTCTCAATCTTTTGGCGATCGATGTCCACACAGAACACCTCGACGCCCATCTCAGCAAAGCAGGTGCCGGTGACGAGACCGACGTAGCCTGTTCCAACGATTGCAATCTTCATTCGTTACGTATATAATAGGTAAGTGATTTGGGGCGCAAAAGAAACGATTTGCAGGGAAGCGGGCGGGGGGCGCTTCCCGCGGCGGGGACGGCGGCTTCTTGAAAATGCTCTTCGCGCGGCGGAAAGCGTTTTTCGGAGAATTTGCCCCTTTTCCCGCCGCGGGAAACCGATCTCCAGCAAATTTTACCGCCTTCCCGCCGCACGAAACCGTTTTTCGGGAGATTTTATCGCTTTCCCGCCGCGGGAAACCGTTTTTCTGAGAATTTTTCCCATTTCCCGCCGCGGGAAGGCGTTTTTCTGAGAATTTACCCCATTTCCCGCCGCGGGAAGGCGTTTTTCGGAAGTTTTGATCGGTTTCCCGCGGCGGGAAGGCGTTTTGGGAAATCAGCGATCGGTTTCGCGTTTCATTTTGGCGTTTCACGGGAGCAGAGATCCATTTCGTGTTTGAGGACGACCTTTCTGCTTCAAAAACATCTTGCTCCAATTCAGGGGGAGCATCGAATCTTTCGGCATTTCATGCACCTTTGCATGGTTAATAAACACCCTGAGAGAAATGAAAATACTCGAAGTGACCTTGCCCCGGGTCATGAAATTTGAAGGGGGCAACAGACAGATGTTGAACATCTCGCTCCACACCCAGTTTCACTACCTGCAATACGGACTGGTGAAGGCGGTGGATCAGACAAAGCTCAAAATCCCTGTCACAGTGATGAACGCTTGGGACACGACGATCGGCGCGCAGACGAAGCTCGTCGAACAATCGGCCGTTTCCGAGCGTACCGCCAAATTGCTGGCTCTGGACAACGAACGCGACAACCTGCTGGACGGCATCTTTCATGTCGTCAGCGGTTTGAAGTACTCGCCCACGGAAGCCACCCGCGAAGCCGCGCTGCGCCTCGAGGCCAAACTGAAACCGTACACCAACCTCCGCAGTCGCCCGTTCGAAATGGAAAGTGTGGGTATACGCGGCTTGGAAGACGACATGAAGACGAAGACGGCGGACATTGCAGCCGTTGGCCTCACCGACGTTCTGACGCGGCTGCATACCGTCAATGAGGAGTACGAAAAGCTCCGCACCGATCGCCGTATCCAAACCTCCGACGAGAAACTCCCGACAGCTCAGCAGGTGCGTCCGCTGACCGATGCCGCCTACGATGTCGTTTGCCAGTACATCCAGTCAGCCTACCTCACCGCCACAGCCGAGGAGGACAAAGCGATGATCGAGCAGCTCGTCGATCGTATGAATAAGGTTGTGATCGACATCAAGGGTAGTCAGCGTCACATCTTGGCCAGTCGCAAGCCTAAGGATCCGAACGCTCCCAAAGAGCCCAAGACCCCCAAGGATCCCAAGCAACCCAAGGATCCCAAGACTCCCGATCAGCCGAAGGACCCCAAGACGCCCGAGAAGCCGAAGGATCCCAAGCAGCCGGAGCAGCCAAAGGATCCGAAGAAACCGGGTGGCGACGGTAATCCCGACATCACGTTGCCGGAGGAATAAGGGACGCAAGTGGCTAATGATTATCCGGGGACGGCTACGGCTGATCCCCGGATGATCATCGGCCCACCATTCTATTAGCGAAACAGAGAACAATCAAAAACGAGAAATAAATCATGGGACAAATACTTGAAAGCCTGAAGAAGCATTATGCCGACACCCCGCAAGAGGTGCTGGACAAAGAATGGGAAGAACTGGCCTACCTGAACGACATCGGGCCGGACGTCTTCGAGTATGCTGAGGAGATGAAAGAGTATATGAAGTATATAGAGTTTGTGGACTCATCGTCTTCTATTGAATACAGAAGACAAAGCCACACATACTCGTTCGATCCGTCAGATGATGGGGCGATCCATAACGAGAGTGATTACGACTACGCAGCCTGATAGGAGAAACTGATTATGGAAAAAGACAGATTGAAAAGAGCCGTATTCGGACTAGAGTCTTATCGATTTATCGATGTTACGGCACATTTTGAAATCCCTGACGGGACGGCATTGGTCATTTCAATGATTCCAAGTGGCATCTTTCATCCAGAAGACTCCCGCTATGAGTTGCTCTTTGAAACCCACGTGAAGCCTAAAGACAGTCTTGAATCAGCCATCCATGTATCTTGTATGGCGAACTTCCGTATCGATTCTTGCACTTCACGGGATGACATTCCGGAGTACTTCTATTCCAACTCTTTGGCTATCCTTTTCCCTTATATCCGAGCTTTTATCAGCACCGTCTTTCTTCAGGCCAATGTACCTCCGCTGGTACTGCCCATCGTCAACTTGAAAGCTCTTGGAGATAAATTGAAGTCGAAAACCACAATGGCTGCATCCTCTACAGATGGAAAAGACAACGATCTATCAGACGCTCGAAGACCGCGACAATGACGAAGAAGTTCAGGAGCATGGCCCCTACTGGTGCGATCTCTATGAAGCCGATGGCAAAAAGAAAGAAGGCATCAAGGAGCCTTGGCTCGGAGCCGGATATTATTTCTGGGACACCCTGATCGAAAACGCCCATTGGTGGGGCAAAAAAATCTATCTGAGAAAGAAGGCAAAGTACATCATCTGCCAATCGCAATATGACAGCCATTCACCTCACTTATTCGATTTGGTGGGAAATGTCTCCCACTACCGTGAGTTTGTGGATTGTGTGGCAGTCATGGAGAGCAACGGCAAAGGTCAGAAGCGATCTTTCCCTCAAGTCCTTGCATACTTGAAGCAACACGCGGACTTCAGATATAAAGCTATCCGTGCCCGGCCACACCCTCTAAAGTTCGTCTCTGCGAACATCTATTTTCCCGGTGGTCAAATGGAACTTGAGAAGCTGGATAAAGTCCAGATCTGCTTCTTTGACAAGTCACTTTTTATCGCCCCTTTCGAGATTGTAGAACGATCTGCGGGGCTATCTATTCAATTCGAATTCTCATCAAAACGGAGATAACACCATGCCCCTCCCCCTCCGCCGCCTGCACCACGTAGCCGTCATCGCGAGCGACTATCGCCGATCGCTACAGTTCTATACCGACGTCCTCGGGCTCACCCTCCGCGCCGAACATTATCGCGCCGATCGGCAGTCGTACAAGGCCGACCTTGCGCTGGGTGACACCTACGTCGTCGAGCTCTTCTCCTTCCCCTCCCCGCCCCCGCGGCCGTCGCATCCCGAAGCCGCAGGATTGCGTCACCTGGCCTTTGAGGTCGACAACATCGACGACGCCGTCCGTCACCTCGACCGCCTCGGCGTCCCCCACGAGCCCGTCCGCACCGACCCTTACACCGGCCGACGGTTCCTCTTCTTCACCGACCCCGACCGCCTCCCTCTCGAACTCTACGAAAAAGACTAACCCCAAACACCCCGCAGGAATATGAAAACCTCACTCTCCACCTATCAAGAAGCCGCCGACTTCCTCGCCGGCCTCATCCCCGACATGCCCCAGACGGCCATCATCCTCGGCAGCGGCCTCGGCGCTCTGGCCGACCGCCTCACCAACGCCACCGCCATCCCCTACGCCGCCATCCCCCACTTCGCACGCTCCACGGCCACCGGCCACAAAGGCAACCTCCTCTTCGGCCGCCTCGGCAGTCAGTCGGTCATGGCCATGCAGGGCCGCTTCCATTATTATGAAGGATACACCATGGAGCAGGTCACCTTCCCGATCCGTGTCATGGCCCTCCTTGGTGTCCACCGCCTCCTCGTCTCCAACGCCGCCGGTGGCATTAACAACACCTTCCACGTCGGCGACCTCATGATCATCCGCGATCATATCAACATGATGCCCAACCCGCTCATCGGCCCCAACGACGAACGCTTCGGCCCACGCTTCCCTGACATGACCCGCGCCTACGATCGCGACCTCATCCGCGCCGCCGAAGAGATCGCCCTCGAGCAAGGCATCACGCTCCGGAAAGGCGTCTACGTCGGCCTCACCGGCCCCTCCTACGAGACTCCCGCCGAATACGCCGCCTACGGTCGCCTCGGTGGCGACGCCATCGGTATGAGCACCGTCCCCGAAGTCATCGTTGCCCGTCACGCCGGCCTACGCGTCTTCGGCATGTCCGTCATCACGAACGAAGGCTACCACTTCGCCGACGATTTCGTCAACGACGCCGATGAAGTCGTCCGTGCCGCCAATCGAGCCACCGACGTCATGACACGCCTCTTCACCGCCCTCATCGAACGCACCGAGTAAGCCCTCCATGATCGGCCCCGCCCCACTCTACGCCCTCCTGCGACGCCTCGACATCCCCTTCGACTACATCGAGCATCCCCCACTCCCCACCCTCGACGTAGCCCGCAAAGTCCTCCGTGACCGCGACGTCCACCTCTGCAAGAACCTCTTCTTCCGCAATCACAAGGGCAACCGTCACTACCTCGTCATCCTCTCCGGCGACAGCTCGATGGACATTCATGCCATCGAGCATCGCCTCCGCGAGGGCAAGCTCACCTTCGCCTCCGAGCACCGCCTGCAGCGTTACCTCGGCGTCACCCCCGGATCCGTCACCCCCTTCGCCCTCATCCACGACACCGAGCATCACGTATGCGTCTTCCTCGACAAGAACCTCCTCCAATCCTCTCATCTCAGCTTCCATCCCTGCCTCAACACAGCCTCCCTAACCCTCCCCCTTGACGGCTTCATTCGCTTCATGGATCACACTGGAAACGCATACGAATGGATCGATCTTTATCCCGACGAGCCACAGCAGACAGACTCAAAATAAGTGAGATAGCCCGCTTCTCCAGCGATTCTCCTCAGAATTCGCGAGAAAAAATAATCGCAGAACGTTTGGACGTTTGGAAAACGGCTCTATCTTTGCGCCCGTCAATCGAGAGAGAGAGACAAAAAAACATAAGCGGAAGTAGCTCAGTTGGTAGAGCACAACCTTGCC
>ERZ773077.393-NODE-393-length-33014-cov-12.657301_pt1 | contig 33014 bp, 29 predicted proteins | sample MGYA00580612_ERZ773077 | MGnify/ENA primary metagenome ERZ773077 (study PRJEB29015, sample SAMEA2737971) | human oral metagenome | biome: human oral; feature: human-associated habitat; material: dental | place: China | collected 2021 ...
TCTGGTTGATCATCTTGCCCTTGGGGCCGATGACCTCGCCGATCTTGTCGACCGGGATCTTCACGGCGATGATGCGCGGAGCGGTCGAGGCGAGCTCGTCGGGGCCGTCGATCGCCTCGGCGATGAGGTCGAGGATCGCGAAGCGGGCGTCGCGGGCCTGGGTGAGCGCGGCGTCGAGGACCGCCGCGGGGATGCCGTCGAGCTTCGTGTCGAGCTGGAGGGCCGTGACGTATTCGCGGGTGCCGGCCACCTTGAAGTCCATGTCGCCCAGGGCGTCCTCGGCGCCGAGGATGTCGGTGAGGGTGCAGTACTTGGTCTCCCCGTCGATCGTGTCGGAGACCAGGCCCATGGCGATGCCCGCGACGGGGGCCTTCAGCGGGACCCCCGCGTTGTAGAGAGAGAGGGTCGACGCGCAGACCGAGCCCATCGACGAGGAGCCGTTGGAGCCCATGGTCTCGGAGACCTGCCTGATCGCGTAGGGGAACTCCTCGCGCGAGGGGAGCTGGGACTCCAGGGCGATCTCCGCCAGATGCCCGTGGCCGATTTCGCGGCGCTTGGGGGATCCGACGCGGCCCGTCTCCCCCGTCGAGTACGGAGGGAAGTTGTAGTGGTGGATGTACCTGCGGTGGGTGGCCGGCGAGAGGTTGTCCAGCTGCTGCTCCATCTTGAGCATGTTGAGGGTCGTCACCCCCAGGATCTGGGTCTCGCCGCGCTGGAACAGCGCCGAGCCGTGGACGCGGGGAAGGACGCCGGCCTCGGCCGTGATCGTGCGGATCTCCACGGGCGTGCGCCCGTCCATGCGCACGCCCTCGGTCAGGACGTGGTGGCGCATCGTCTTCTTGAAGGCGGCGTTGACGGCGGCGGCGAGCATCCCCTCCTCTTCGGGGAAGCGCTCGGCCAGTTCCTCGACGACGGAGGCGGTCAGGTCGTTGAGGGCCTCGTCGCGCTCGGCCTTGGCGACGATCCCGAGGACGGGCTGGAGGCGGTCGCCGATCGACTCGGTGACGGCCTCGAGCTGCTCCTCCGTGTAGTCCGGGAAGAAGGGGAAGTCGCCGACCGGCTTGCCGCATTCGCCGATGAGCTTCGCCTGCGCCTCGCACAGGGCGCGGATGACCGGCTTGGCGGCCTCCAGGCCTTCGGCCACGACGGATTCCGTGGGCTTGGCGCCGCCCGCGTTGATGACGATGTCGGCGTGCTCGGGGGCCTTGGCCTCGACCATCATGACGGCGACGTCGTCGCCGACGACCCTGCCCGCGATCGCCATGGAGAACGTGGCCCGCGTCAGCTCGCTCCACCGGGGGAAGGCGACCCACTGCCCGTCGATGAGGGCCATGCGGGTTCCGCCGATCGGGCCGGAGAAGGGCAGGCCCGCCAGCGAGGTGGACATGGACGCCGCGTTGATGGCCAGGACGTCGTAGGGGTCGTCGGGGTGCACGGTCAGCACGGTGCCGACGATCTGGACCTCGTTGCGCATGCCCTTCGTGAAGGCGGGGCGCAGCGGACGGTCGATGAGCCGCGCGGCGAGGATGGCCTCGGTGCCGGGGCGGCCCTCGCGGCGGAAGAACGAGCCGGGGATCCGGCCCGCCGCGTAGGACCGCTCCTCGATGTCGACGGTCAGGGGGAAGAAGTCGAAGTGCTCCTTGGGCGCCTTCGACGCCGTCGTGGCGGCGAAGACGGTGGTCTCCTCGTCGAGGTAGGCCAGCGCCGAGCCGTTCGCCTGGCGGGCCAGCAGCCCGGTCTCGAAGCGAACGGTCCGCTTGCCGAAGCTCCCGTTGTCGATGACGGCCTCTGACGAGTGGACGTCGGGTCCCTCCATAGGGTTATTCTCCTTTGATTGGCCCCGACACGGCCTTCAGTGGCGACTCACGGACGGACTCCGGAAGCTCCCACCGAGGACCGGGCCCGGGGTTTCTTCTTGTCTTCTTGTGCCGGAGGGCCGCGCCCTCCGGAAGGCATACGATGCGCCCCGCATGCCGAAAGGCGGCCCGGGCAATGTCCGGACCGCCTGCAGTCACCGGCGCAGGCCGAGACGTGCGATGAGTGAGCGGTAGCGCTGGATGTCCTCCTCGGCGAGGTACGCCAGGAGACGCTTGCGCTGGCCGATGAGGAGCATGAGCCCGCGCCGCGAGTGGTGATCGTGCGGGTGGGACCGGAAGTGCTCGGTCAGCTCCTTGATGCGTGCCGACAGCAGCGCGACCTGGACCTCCGGCGAACCCGTGTCGCCCTCGTGCGTCGCGTACTCCGCGATGATCCTCTGCTTCTCTTCAGCCTTGAGGGCCATTGATTCTCCTTCGTCCGTTGCACGGAGCTGCGGGGCCTGTTCTCCCGAGCATGACGCATCCGTGGCCGACCTGACGGCTTGACAAGTTTACCAGGTGTCCACAAATCCCCATCCGCGACATCCGTGTGACCTTGAATACCCGGTGGGACGTCCGGCGTCAGGTGGCCGTCACGGCCGCCGGGTCGACCCGGCCGGCGGTCGGCACCCCGAGGATCTCCGCGGTGACGCGGAGGTCCTCGTCCATCTGCCGCAGGAGCCCGTCGAGGGACTCGAAGCTCAGCATGGGGCGCAGGTATTCGACGAAGTCGACCGCTATCGACTCGCCGTATAGGTTGAGGTCGCTGCGTCCCAGGGCGTGGACCTCCACCGTTCGCTCCGTGCCCTCGAAATGCGGATTCGTCCCCACCGAGATGGCTGCGGGAAGGTATTCGGCGGCCTTCGAGCCCGGCACGGAGCGGACGAGCCATCCGGCGTAGACTCCGTCGGCCGGGACTTCGCCCAGGCCGTCGCCGGTGAGGTTGGCCGTGGGGAAGCCGATCTCGCGTCCCCGCCGGAAGCCGTGGACCACCTGCCCCCTGATGCGGTGGGACCGTCCGAGCACGCGCGCTGCGCCGGCGACGTCCCCCGAGGCGAGCAGCTCTCGGATCCACGTCGACGACCAGCGGCGCCCCTCGGGGGCGCTTCGATCCGGAACGAGGGTGACGTGGACGCCCGCCCGCCGGCCCAGCCGTTCGAGCTCGGCGCCGTCGCCGGAGTTCCTGTACCCGAAGCGCACGTCTTCCCCCACGACCACGGCCGCGGCGTGGAACCGGGCGACGAGCTGGTCCTCGACGAACTCCCGCGGGGTGGCCCGTGCGTAGTCGAGGGTGTACTCCTGGACGTACACCGCGTCGATCCCCGCCGCCGCGAGCCGGTCGATGCGGTCGGCCAGCGTCGTCACGAGCCGGATCGGCGCGGCGCGGTGAACGAGCACCGGGTGGGGGTCGAACGTCAGGGCGACGGAGGTGAGGTCGCCCTGCCTGGCCTGGCGGACGGTCTCGGCGAGGACGGCGCGATGGCCCCGGTGCACGCCGTCGAACACGCCGATGGTGACGACGGTGCGTCCGAGGTCCGCGGGGACGTCCTCGGGCGCCCGCCATACGCGAATGGGCGTCATCGGGCGCCGCGAAGCCCCAGGTCCTCGCGGCCGTCGGAGATGTCGGAATGGCCTGCGGCCCGGGCGGCGCGCGCCGCCTGAGAGCCGGCGCCCTTGCGGCCGCCGCAGCCGCAGCCGCAGGCGCAGCCGTCGGCCTCGGCCGGCTGTTCGGACGCGCTCTGAGCGGGATTCGCCTCGGCGGCGTGGCAGCCGCAGCCGCCGTTGTCGATGTCAGTCATGCCGTCAAGGATACCCCGGCGCCCGGGCCGTCACGGCGCGTCTTCGCCGAGGGCGAGGAGCAGGTCGGGTTTGAGGCGGCCGCCCCGCTCGCAGACGAGGGCGACCGGGCCGCGGCTCCCCCACGCCGCCGCGACGGGCTCCTCCCCCGACCCCGGCGGGGCCTGGCCCCACTCGCGCATGGCGATGAACCGGCCGCTGGCCAGGTCCTCCGCCTCGTCGTCGGACACGTCGACGCGCGGGAAGAGGGCGGCGCACACCTCCGCCAGGGGCGCGAGCGGCACTCCGCCGCCCGCCAGCAGGAGGCGGGCGACGCCGGCTATCGTCGTGGCCCGGCTCTCCGTCCACATCCCCACGCGCGTGCGTCGGAGGGCTGTCAGGTGCGCGCCCGTTCCGAGGGCGGCTCCCAGATCCCGCGCGAGGGCGCGGACGTAGGTTCCGGCGCCGCACACGACCCTGACGCGGACGTCGGCCACCGTCACGGGCCCGGCGTCGCCGCCGGCCCGCGACACGGCCAGGCCGCCCTCGCGTTCGAACGCGGAGATCCGCACGGGCCGCGCGGGCAGGCGGACGTCGACGCCGCGGCGCACCAGCTCGTGGGCGCGCCGGCCGCCGACCTTGACGGCGCTGACCGAGCTGGGCACCTGCTCGACGACGCCCGTCAGGGCGGCGATCGCGCGGTCCACCGCCTCGACCCGCACGCCCGCGGCCCCGCGGGCGGCGGTCACCCGCCCGTCGGCGTCCTCCGTGGAGGTCTCCACGCCCAGGCGGACGGTCGCCGTGTACTCCTTGTCGGCGCCCGTGACGTAGCGGAGCAGCTTCGTGGCCCGTCCCACGCCGACGCACAGGACGCCGGTGGCCATGGGGTCGAGCGTTCCGGCGTGGCCGGCCTTGCGGGTCCCGGCCAGGCGCCTGACGGCCGCGACGACGTCGTGGCTGGTGACGCCCGCGTCCTTGTCGACGACGAGCAGGCCGGAGCCGGAGAACTCACCCCGCGGGAGGTCGCCCCAGGGCATGGCCCGGCGGGCCGCGCCGCTGCCGGACGGCTCAGCCACGCGGCTCTTCGGCGTCGCGCGGCTTGCGATACGGATCGGCCTCGCCCGCAGGCCGGGCGCCGGCCGCCGACCTGGCGATCTGCTCGTCGCGGCGGCGCGCCGTCGCGAGCGCGTCCTCCAAGGACCGGGCCGTGTCGGGCAGGGCGTCCGGGACGAACTCCAGGCTGGGTGTCAGGCGCAGGCCCAGCTGGGCGCCGACCTGCGAGCGGAGCAGCCCCTTGGCGGATTCGAGCGCGCGCCCGGCGGATGCGAGCTTGTGCTCGTCGCCGTAGACGGTGTAGAAGACGGTGGCGTGCTGGAGATCGCCGGTGACCCGGACGTCGGTGATCGTCACGAGCTCCAGACGGGGGTCCTTGAGCCTGTTCGTCACGAGGGAGGCGACGATCTCGTGGATCCGCTCGGCCACCCTGGCGGATCGTGGATTGGGCACGATGCCCTCCTTTCGCGGAGGCGGGCCGCCGCGGCGGCCCGCCTCGGCCGTTCAGTCGCGAGGCTTCTCGCGCATCTCGAAGGTCTCGATGACGTCGCCCTCGTGGATGTCCTTGTATCCGAGGGTGATGCCGCATTCGTAGCCTTCGCGGACCTCCGTGACGTCGTCCTTCTCGCGCCGCAGGGAGGCGATCTCCAGGTCGGGGGCCACGACAACGCCGTCCCGCACGAGACGGGCCTTGGCGCCGCGGCGGATCGCGCCCGAGCGGACGATCGAGCCGGCGATGTTGCCGAACTTGCCGGATCGGAACACCTGGCGGATCTCGGCCCTGCCGAGCTGCACTTCCTCGAAGACGGGCTTGAGCATCCCCTTCAGGGCCGCCTCGACGTCCTCGATCGCCTTGTAGATGACCGAGTAGAACTTCATCTCCACGCCCTCGCGGTCGGCCATCTCGGCCACTCGCTCGGCGGGCCGGACGTTGAAGCCGATGATGATCGCGTTGTCGACCGTGGCCAGGTTGACGTCGTTCTGCGTGATCGCGCCGACGCCGCGGTGGATGATCTGAAGCGCCACCTCGTCGCCGACCTCCAGCTCCAGGAGCGAGCCCTCCAGGGCCTCGACCGATCCGGAGGCGTCGCCTTTGATGATGAGGTTGAGCGTCTGGACCGTGCCCTGCTTGAGCGCGTCGTTGAGGTTCTCCAGCGAGATGCGCTTGCGGCGCCTGGCCAGGGTGGCCGCGCGCTTGGCCGCCTCCCTCTTGTCGGCGATCTGCCGGGCCGTGCGGTCGTCCGATGCGACGAGGAAGGAGTCCCCCGCGGACGGCACGGAGGACATCCCGAGGATCTGGACGGGCCGGGAGGGCTCCGCCTCCTCGACGGCCGCGCCGGTCTCGTCGAACATGGCCCTGACGCGCCCGTAGGCGGTGCCCACGACCAGCGAGTCGCCGATGCGCAGGGTGCCGGTCTGCACGAGGGCGGTCACGACGGCTCCGCGCCCCTGGTCGAGCTTGGCCTCGATGGCCACGCCGCGGGCGTCGTGGTCGGGGTTGGCGCGCAGGTCGAGGTCGGCGTCGGCCGTGTAGAGGATGGCCTCCAGCAGGTCGTCGATGCCGGTCCGCTCCTTGGCGGAGATGTCGACGAACATCGTGTCGCCGCCGTATTCCTCGGTGACGATCCCGTACTCGGTCAGCTGGGCGCGGACCTTGTCGGGATTGGCGCCGTCGACGTCGATCTTGTTGACCGCGACGATGATCTTCACCCCGGCGGCCTGGGCGTGGTTGACGGCTTCGATCGTCTGCGGCATGACGCCGTCGTCGGCGGCCACGACGAGCACGGCGATGTCGGTGACGTCGGCGCCGCGCGCGCGCATCTGCGTGAACGCCTCGTGGCCGGGGGTGTCGATGAACGTGATCGCCCGGTGCTCGCCCTCGTAGTCGAGGCGTATCTGGTAGGCGCCGATGTGCTGGGTGATGCCCCCGGCCTCGGTCTCGATCACGCGGGCGTGGCGGATGGCGTCGAGCAGCTTGGTCTTGCCGTGGTCGACGTGCCCCATGACGGTGACCACGGGCGGCCGCGGTACGAGGTCGGCGTCGTCCTCCTCGGCCTGCTCGGCCTCGAGGTCGATGTCGAAGGACTCGAGGATCTCGCGGTCCTCGTCCTCCGGGGAGAGGATCTGGACGTCGTAGCCCAGTTCGGCCCCCAGGAGCTTGAAGGTGTCCTCGTCCAGGGACTGGTTGACGGTGGCCATCTCCCCCATGCGGAAGAGGACCGTGATGAGAGCGGCCGGGTCGGCGCCGATGCGCTCGGCGAAATCGGCGAGCGAGGATCCGGCGCGGACGCGGACCACGGTCGATCCGTCCCCGCGGGGCACCTCGACGCCGGCGACCATCGGCGACGCCTGGGACTCCCACTCTTCGCGCTTCGCGCGCTTGGACTTACGGCTGCGCGAGGGACGCCCGCCCTGCCGCCCGAAGGCTCCTGCGGTCGATCCGCCGCGCGACTTGCCGCCCGAACGCGTGAAGCCCCCGGCCGGGCCTCTGCCGGGGCTGCCTCCGCGACCCGGGCCGCCGCCGCGGCCGCCGCTCCGGTTGCTGCGGCTCGGCGCCTGGGCGCTCGACCTGTCGGGCATCATGCTCGGATTGGGGCGCGGCGCTCCCGAACGGGGCCGCGGTCCGCCTCCCTGCTGGCGGCCGGAGCCGCCCTGCCGGGGCATGCCCTGGGAGGTGGCGAAGGGGTTGTTGCCCGGACGCGGAGCACCCGGCTTGGGACCGCGCCCCGGACGGGGAGGGCTCGGCTTCTTGTTTCGCCGGCCGGATTTCGCAGCCGGAGCGGACGGCTTGGGCGCAGTGGGGCGGGGAGCCGTCGGGACCGGCGCCTTGCGGCCCTTCTTCTGCTCCGCGGAACGCGGCTTGCCTTCGGAGTGCGCGGACTTGTCCGAGGCCTTCCTCTCGTTCCTCTCGGACGCCTTCGACCCGCCTTTGGCGGCGGGCCCGGGCGCCGGCTTGGCAGCCGCAGCCCCGGGGGTTGCGGGCTTGGGGGCGGGTCGAGAGGGCCTGTCCGCTCGGGCTTCGGCGCCCTCCTGGCCGTTCGCGGCCCCCCGTCCGGCGCGAGACTGCGGGGCGGAGCGCCGCTCCCCCCCTTCGCGGGAGGACTTGGCGTGCCCCCGCTCGGCGGGCTTCTTCTTTTTCTTCTTCTCGATCAGCTCGGGATGAGTCTCGAGGTATTCGTGCGCCTTGCGCACGACGGGCGCCTCGATGGTCGACGAGGCGGACTTGACGAATTCACCGCTTGCCTTGAGCACCTCGAGCAGCTTCTTGCTCGTGATGCCCAGTTCCTTGGCGAGTTCATGGACACGGACCTTGGCCACAATTCTCCTTCGTGTGGGGCCCGCGCCGCGCGCAGGCCCGCTATTGCTGGCAGCTCATCGCTGGGCACTCATCGGGTTCCCATCGGCTTCCTACCCGCTTTCTTGTCTCGGCACTCGCGGCGGCGTTCATACGCCGCCCACAATGGCTTCACGCCACGCATGAAGCGAGGACACGTCGATCCCCCGCACTCTGAGAGCGCGATCGAAGGCTCGCGTGCGAAGGGCCCTGGCCAGGCAGGCGGGATCCGGGTGAACCCACGCACCCCGGCCGGGCAGTACGCGTCGCTCGTCGACGACCGCGGAGGATGCGTCGACGGCCACGCGGACGAGGCGTGCACGGTCGTCCTTGGCCCTACACCCTACACATGTGCGCGGCAGAGGAGCCACATGCACCTCCCCCGGCCAAGAACGTCCTCGGGTATCATAACGCTTTCGCCGGGAAAACGCCCGGCCGGCCGCGGAGCGGACGCGAGGAACCGCTCACGTTCACCCATCCGCGCCGGGATCCTCGGATTCCTTGCGGATGTCGATGGACCAGTTGGTGAGCTTGGCCGCGAGGCGGACGTTCTGGGCTTCCTTCCCGATCGCCAGGGAGGTCTGCCCGTCGGGCACGACGGCGCGGGCCAGGCGCTGGTCCCTGTCGAGGATGTCGACCCGGAGGACCTGGGCGGGGGACAGGGCCGCGGCGATGAACTTCGCCGGCTCGTCGTCGTAGTCGACGATGTCGATCTTCTCTCCGCCGAGCTCCATGGTGACGGCGCGGACGCGCTGGCCGTTGTGGCCGATGCAGGCGCCCTTCGCGTTGACGTCCGCCTGGGCGGACCACACGGCGACCTTCGAGCGGTGCCCGGCTTCGCGCGCGAGGGCGACGATCTCGACCGTTCCGTCGACGATTTCGGGGACCTCCAGCTCGAAGAGGCGGCGGACGAAGTCGGGGTGGGTGCGCGAGAGGCGCACGGAGGCCCCCCGCGGGCTGATCGAGACGTCCAGGACGAGGGCGCGGATGCTGTCGCCGTGGCGGAAACGCTCGGTCGGCACTTGCTCCTCGGCGCGCAGGATCGCCTCGTGCTCCCCGACGTCGACGAGGATGTCGCGGCCGTCGCCGCGGGCGTTGTGCTGAACCGTGCCCGACACCACTTCCCCCTGCTTGCCCTTGAAGGAGCCGAGGACCCTGTCGGCTTCGGCGTCGCGCAGCCGCTGCGCGATGATCGAGCGGGCGGTGGCGGTGGCGATGCGTCCGAAGTCTCCGGGGGTGTCGTCGAACTCGCCGATCATCTCGCCGTTCTCGTCGACTTCTGGCGCATAGACGGTGACCTTGCCGGTCGAGCGGTCCATCTCCACCCGCGCGCCGCGGACGGCGCCGGGCACACGCTGATAGGCATGGAGCAGGGCGTCCTCGATCGCCCCGACGAGCACATCGACGCTGATGCCGAGCTCGCTCTCGACGATCCGCAGCTCGTTCATCTGAATATCCATGGCTTCAGTCCTCACCTTCCTCGACAGCCTTCGACTCGGCCTTGCCCATGTCCACCCGCATCCGCCCGGATGAGATCTCAGCGATGCGCACGGTGTGCAATCGACCATTCGCGCGAACACTCACCGTATCACCGTCGAGGTTCTGCAAGCGACCGTCGAGCCCGGAGCCGTCGGCGAGGGTGAGCGCGACGAGACGTCCCTCCGCCCGCGAAAAGTGACGGGGCTCGGTCAAAGGGCGCTCAGCCCCGGGGGTGGAGACCTCCAGAGTGTAGGAGCCTTCGACCAGGTCGACGTCGTCGAGGCGGGCGGATATCGCGCGTGAGACCTCGGTGAGCGAGTCGGAGCCGACCCCGCCCGGTCCCGAGGGCAGGTCGACGATCACCCTGACGACCATCCCCCGACCCGACCGGCCGACCCTGACCTCCTCCAGGTAGAGGCCCGAACCGGCGACGATCGCTTCGAGCTCGCCCGCGATCCGCGAGGCGATCTCGCCGCTCCGCCCGTCCCGTCGCGCCGGGGGCCGGGCGGCCCCCCGGCGGTCGTGCGCGCCCCCCGCCCTCCGCGTCTTCTTTGGTGATGCCATATACTTACCCTACCCAGAAAGCCGGAGGATACGTGGCAAGGCGGTGCTATGCAACACGCGGATAGAGATACCCGGTGGATGCTCGCGGGTGGGGCGGTCCTGGCGATAGCGGTGGTCTGCGGATCCCTGGCCTTGGCGGGGGTGCGTCTGGACGACCGGGACGCCGCGGTCCCCGCGGCCTCCCCCGGCGAGCGCGCCCGCCAGGGTCTGGCGGAGAAGGTCGCACGCCTGCGGGCCTCGGCCTCCGCGCTGCAGACGGCCCATCCCGAAGTGCCCCAGTACGCGACGATCGCCGACCGCGCCAAGGCCTACTCCGCGGCCGTGGGCGGCGTGTGGAGGCCGTGGCCGAGCGGGGCGCCTTCGGGCCGCACCAATCCGCCGGTCGCCACGGCGGCCCCCGTCGGCGTCGACGGGGCGAGCCTGGTGGCGCAGCTCCAGGACGTGTCGGCCTCGGCGCTGGCCGCCTCCTCGAAGGCCCCCGAGGGGGACCGGGCCTCCTACGCCTCGATCGCCCTGGGATCGCGCCTGACGGCGATCGACGCGTCTCCCGTGCTCGGCGGACGGGCCTCCTGCGGAACGGCCGATCCCGCCGCGGCCGGGTCCAGCGCCGCGAACGGAGACTCGGTGCGCGTGGCGGAGGCCGCGCGCCAGTGGCTTCAAACGGACGCGGCCCAACTGGCGCCGGCGCAGCGCAGCCGGCAGACGGCCCGGATCGAATCGGTGGCCAGGCTCCAGTCGTCGATGCTGGCGGCCGGGGCCCCCGACGGCCGCTCCGGCCCGGCCGCTCCGCCGGCTCTGAGCGGCGGAGCCACTTTGACGGGCCGCGCGCTGAGCGCGCTGACCGCCCAGCTGCTCCTGGCCTCCTCGAAGGCCGACGCGTCCGGGCGCGAAGCGGTCGTGGCCTACGCGTGCTCTCTCTACCTCACGCCCGCCGAGCGCGCCTCGGCCGGGGCGCTGCCCGGGTCGGGCTGAGCCGGCGTCCGGGCGGCCGATCACTCGTCCGCGATCAGGGAGCGGAGGCGGGCCGGCGCCTGCTCGACCGGGACGTCCGTCCTCTCGCCCGTGCGGCGATTGCGGATCTCGACCCGCCCCTCGGCCAGTCCGCGGCCGACCACGACGCCCCAGGGCATCCCGAGCAGCTCGTAGTCCGCGAACTTCACGCCGGCGCTGACCTTCCTGCGGTCGTCGTAGAGGACGTCCACGCCCGCCGCCTCCGCGTCGCGGGCGATCCGCCCGGCCGCGTCGAAGACCGCGTCGTCCCTGCCGGTCGCCAGAATGTGGACGTCGGCGGGGGCGATGCCGACGGGCCAGGCCAGTCCGCGATCGTCGTGGTTGGCCTCCGCCAGGGCGGCGAGCACGCGGGTGACGCCGATCCCGTAGGATCCCATCGTCACCACGACGGATCTGCCGTCGCGGTCCAAGACCGTCAGGCCGAGGGCCTGGGCGTATTTGCGCCCGAGCTGGAAGATGTGCCCGATCTCGACCCCGCGGGCGAGCCGGAGGGGGCCCGAGCCGTCGGGCGCCTGGTCTCCGTCGCGGATCTCCGCGGCCTCGATGGTGCCGTCCGCCTCGAAGTCGCGTCCGTACACCAGATCGACGACGTGGGTGTCGGCCTGGTTCGCACCCGTGACCCAGCGCGACCCGCGGGCGATCCGGGGGTCGAGGAGGTATCGGGGGCGGTCGCCCCGCCGGGACGACTGCGGTCCGAGGACCTGGGGGCCGATGTAGCCGGGCACGAGCTCCGGGTAGGCGGCCAGGTCCTCGGGGCCGGCCAGGTCGACCTCGGCGGGGGCGAGCGCGGCCTCGACGCGTCTGAGATCGACCTCGCGGTCCCCGGGAAGGCCGACGACGAAGACCTCGCGCGCCCCGTCGGGCTGGACCGCGACGACCACGACGTTCTTCAGGGTGTCCTGCGCGCGCCACGGGCGGTCCTCGCGCGGGGCGGCGGCGTTGACGTCCCGGACCAGGGCCTCGATCGTCGAGGCCCCCGGAGTGCGCACCGTGAACGGCTCTCCGACGCACGAGGGATCCGCCTCCGCCGGGGGCGGCGTGGTCACCGCCTCCGCGTTGGCCGCGTATCCGCCCTCGGAGAGGACGAACGTGTCCTCTCCGATCTCGCAGGGGAAGAGGAACTCCTCGCTGCGCGAGCCCCCCATCGCCCCCGAGACGGCCGAGCAGATGACGTAGGGCAGGCCCAGCCGGTCGAAGATCCGCTGATAGGCCTCGCGCATCGCGTTGTAGGAGGCGTCCAGCCCCGCCTCGTCGATGTCGAAGGAGTAGGCGTCCTTCATGACGAATTCGCGCCCGCGGATCACCCCCGCCCGGGGGCGGGCCTCGTCCCGGTACTTCGTCTGGATCTGGTAGAGCGAGAGGGGCAGGTCCCTGTAGGAGGAGTAGAGGTCCTTGACCAGGAGCGCGAACATCTCCTCGTGGGTCGGGGCCAGGAGGTAGTCGGCGTCCTTGCGGTCCCGCAGCTTGAACAGCGTCGGCCCGTAGTCCTCCCACCGGCCGGTCGCCTCGTAGGGCTCCCGGGGCAGGAGCGCCGGGAAGTGGACCTCCTGCGATCCGGCCCGGTCCATCTCCTCGCGGATCACCCGCTCGATCCTGGCCAGGACCTTCAGCCCCAGCGGGAGCCACGAGTAGATCCCCGGGGCGACCCGGCGGACGTACCCCCCACGGACCAGGAGTTTGTGGCTCGCGACCTCGGCGTCGGCCGGGTCCTCGCGCAGAGTTCTGACGAAGAGAGTGGACATTTTCAGCACGGGACAAGCATACCCGGACGCCGCGGCGCGCCCGGCGGCAGCGCCGGCCGCGGGCTGCGGCGGATCACACGAAGACCGTCGCCCATCGTCCCGCGATCCGGAATCCGACGCGGGTGTACGTGGCTATCGCGGCCGCGTTGTAATCGTTGACGTACAGGGAGATCGTCGGCGCGAGCCGCTCCCGGACGAGTTTGACCACGGCCGCGACCCCGGCCGTCGCGATGCCGCGTCCGCGCAGGTCGGGCGCCACCCACACACCCTGGAGCTGCGCCACGCCCCCGGCCAGCGCCCCGACGTCGGCCTTGAAGACGACCCTCTCGCCGGAGCCGTCGGCCAGGGGCGCCTTCCTGATGAACGTGTGCTGGGACCTGACCAGGCGGGCGACCCGGTAAGCGTATCCCGCGCCGTGGGAGGTCGGGTCGTAGCCGACCTCCTCGATGTACATGGCGACGGATGCGGGGAAGACGAGCGATACGTCGCCCACGCCGGCCGGTTGGACGAGGGGGTCGGCCACGACGTCCGGGTCGGAATCCATCACCATGGAGAACTGGCGCTCCCTGACGTCCCGGGCAGGCCCCCACCGCTTGCAGATCCGGTTCCACAGGCCCATGACCTGGTCCGCCGGGCCGACGATCGAGGATCCCGTCCGCCGCCGGCCGGCGAACTCCTCGGCGACTTCGTCGAGCCCGTCCTCGTCGAAGCCAAGGGGGAGGATGTTGCCGTACTCCCAAGCCAGAGCCGTGAGCTCCCTGTCCGCGTCGAACCGGCCGAGGGAGAAGGACGCCCCGATCCCCGTCTGCTCGATCGCCACGCGCAGGAGCACCGAGTCGACGGGGTGACGCTCGCACAGGGCGACGGCTTTGGCCGTGTCGACCCCGTGAAGCCGGCGAAGCGAAGGGTATCGGCGGAGCCAGTGCATCGATCAGTAGGTCTCGACGATCGGCCCCGTAGCTCCGTCCTCCGGCGTGCCCATCTCTTCGGCCATGTCGGCGGCGAATCGCAGCAGGGTCTCGACGATCTGGTCTTCGGGGACCGTGGCGACGACCTCCCCCCGCACGAAGATCTTCCCCTTGCCGTTGCCCGAGGCGCAGCCGAGGTCGGCCTCCCGCGCCTCGCCCGGCCCGTTGACGACGCATCCCATGACGGCCACCCGCAGCGGGGCGGCGATCCCCTTGAGGCCTTCCTCGACGCTCTCGGCGAGCGTCCACACGTCGACCTGCGCCCTCCCGCACGAGGGGCAGGAGACTATTTCGAGCTTCCTGGGCCGCAGGCCCATGAACTCCAGGAGCTTCGAGCCCACTTTGACCTCCTCCACGGGCGGCGCGGACAGCGAGACCCTGATGGTGTCCCCGACGCCCTCGGCGAGGAGGGCCCCGAACGCGGCGGCGGACTTGATCGTCCCCTGGAAGGCCGGCCCCGCCTCGGTGACGCCCAGGTGCAGCGGCCAGTCCCCTCTCTCGGAGAGCATGCGGTAGGCCTGCACCATGGTGACCACGTCGTGGTGTTTGACGGAGATCTTGAAATCGTGGAAACCGCATTCCTCGAACAGCGAGGCCTCCCAGACGGCCGACTCCACGAGGGCCTCGGGGGTGGCCGATCCGTATTTCCTGAGCAGCCGGGGGTCCAGGGAGCCCGCGTTGACCCCTATGCGCAGGGATGTCCCGTGGTCGGCCGCGGCCTTGCAGATGTCGGCGACCTTGTCGTCGAATTTGCGGATGTTGCCGGGGTTGACCCGCACGGCCCCGCATCCGGCCTCGATGGCGGCGAAGACGTACCTCGGCTGGAAGTGGATGTCGGCGATGACCGGGATCCGGGACTGCTTCGCGATGACCGGGAGGGCGGAGGCGTCCTTGTCCGTCGGGCAGGCGACCCGGACGATGTCGCAGCCCGCGGCGGTGAGCTCGGCGATCTGCTGGAGCGTCGCGCCGATGTCGTGGGTCTTCGTCGTCGTCATGGACTGCACGGAGATCGGGGCGTCGCCGCCGACGGCGACGTCGCCGACCGTGATCTGGCGGGTCTTCTTGCGCGCTGACAGTACGTTGAGCTCGGGGCGCAGGCCGGGCATGCCGAGTGAAACGCTCACGCACCAAGTATTCCACTTCCCGCCTTCGTGTGAAGGCCCCGATCGTGTGGCGTTCCCGGCGCCCGCGGCGTCCCCCAGCGCGAGACCCTCCCTAGGCCTCGTCCGCCTCTCCGCCGCCCCCGCCTCCGGCCTGCCCGGGCGCCCGCCCGCGGCGCGGCGACGCCGGCCCCGCCGATCCGTCGCACGGCGCCTGTCCGGATCGGCCCGGATCGAACGAGGAGGGCGGCCGCCTCTCCGCCGCGTGCGCCGCATCTGCGGGCCGGCCGAACGGCGTTCCGGGAGGGTCGGGGCTTGCGTGCGCCGCGGCGCCGGTGGGGACGGCGGATTTGCGGATCGGCGGCACCCCGGCCGCTCTTCGAGTGAAGCGCGCCTTCGCCGCGACGATCATCTCCACGAAGGCGGCGATAGCGGCCGCGACGACGAGGAACCAGCCCGCCTTGAAGCAGACGACGGCGAGCGAGATCGATCCCTCCTCGGACAGGCCGAGACGCTGGAGCATCGAGGCGTAGCTCCTCGAATCGTCGAATTCGGGGGCGGCCGCGCAGAAGACGAACGCGCACAGATAGAAGGCCGTCAGCAGGCACGCGGTGACCGGGGCGATGCGCGCCGCCCTCTTCGCGACGGCGCGGATCGTCGTCATGACGGCGATGACCGCCAACAGGACGACGAGGGGCCCCATCATGTAGAAGACGATCACTGTCACCCACCCGCCGACGTCCACACCGCCGGGGAGGAAGACGAGCATCGCGGAAAGGAACCCGATCATGGGGAACTGGACTATGTAGAGGAACCTGGACCAGAGTTGAAAGGCCTTCATGCCGGCCGCCCACCCTTTCCCGGCTCGAACGGGCGACGCCGACGAGCCAATGAGACGAGACTGGCAGAACTTGCCCGCCCCGGAAGGGCGGATAGCGTATGCGGCGTCGTTGCGACAGGCTCGCCCCCCCGGGCCGGGAATCCGAGATCGCGCCCTCGGCGCGGGGTCCGTCAGAACAGGCTCACCGGGTTGACGAAGTCCGCCACGACCAGCAGGGCGGTCATCGCGATGAACGCGACGGCGACGCCGTAGCTGAGCGGCGTGAGGCGCGCCGTGTCCACCGGCCCCGGGTCGGGCCGTCCGCGGCGGCGGGCGAGACGCCTGCGCAGGGCTTCGTAGGTCGCGCCCGCCAGATGACCCCCGTCCAGGGGGAGGAGGGGGATGAGGTTGAAGACGAACAGGGTCATGTTCAGCGAGCCGGCGAGCAGGAGGAGGTCGCCGAACCTGGAGAGCCCGTCGTAGGCGGCCGAGTCCGCCGAGGTGATGTCGCCGGCGATCCCCGCCACCCCGACGATTCCGACGATCCCGTTGGCGGGGCGCTTCTCGTCGGTGATCAGGCTGCGGCCCGTCTCCCACAGGCCGGCGGGCAGGCGCACGAGGGCCTGCGCGGTCGCCTTCGCCTGAGCGCCGAGGGCCCCCACCACCGCGGTCGGCGCCCGGCGTTGGCGCTCATAGGCGGGGCTGATCCCCACGTACGGGCGTCTGACCACCGAGGAGCCGCCCTTGTCCGTGGCCTTCCGCTCGGCCAGCACGGCCGTGACCGTGAGGGTCGTCGCCTTGCCGTCCCGCAGGACGCGGACCTGGGTGGGCGTTGTCCCCGAGGCGGCTATCGCGCTCACGATCCCCTTCCAGTCCTTCACGTCGCGGGTCCCCCACCTTTGGATGACGTCGCCGAGCCTCATCCCGGCGGCTGCCGCGGGGGCCGGGGTCCGGCAGGTCGTCGTCCCGTCGAGGCAGGAGGAGACGGTCCCGACGGTGGACGAAGGCTTCGGCGTGCCGATCCCGCACAGGACGACGAGCAGGCAGACGAGCGCCAAGACGAGGTTGGTGAACGGGCCGCCGAACATGACGACGAGCTTCCTGGCGGGGTTCAGCCGCCAGAAGGCGCGCTCCTCCTCCCCGGGCGCGATCTCCTCGGCGCTGTCGAGCCGGGCCTCCTCCGCCAGGGTCAGGCGGCCCCTGCGGTTCTCCGTCCTGCGGTCGGGCCTTCCCGGGGGGAGCATTCCGGCGATGCGCACGAAGCCGCCGAGGGGAAGGAGTTTGATTCCGTATTCGGTCCCGTTGACGCGCCTGGACCACAGAGTCGGGCCGAAGCCTATGAAATACTGTGAGACCTTCACCCCGAACCTCTTCGCCGGGACGAGGTGGCCGAGTTCGTGGATGCCCACCGAGACGAGCAGTGCCACGACGAGGAAGAGGATTCCGAGCAGGGTCATCAAACTCCCATCAATTCGTGTGCGCGGGCGCGAGCCCAGGTCTCCACGCCCAGGACGGCGTCGACGTCGAAGGTCGAGGGGGCGTCGAAGGCCGCCACGACCTTCGCGACGGTCTCCACGATCGCCGGGTAGCCGAGCCGGCGGTTCAGGAACGCCTCGACGCACTCTTCGTTCGCCGCGTTGAAGACCGCGGGGTGCAGCGGCGAGGCGGCCACGGCCCGGCGGGCCAGGTCGACCGCCGGGAACGTCGCGCTGTCCAGCGGCTCGAAGGTCCATGCGATCCGCCCGTCCCACGAGTTCGGCGCGGCGACGTCCGCCAGTCGGTCCGGCCAGCTCAGGCCGAGGGATATCGGCAGGCGCATGTCGGGAGGGGAGGCCTGGGCGATGGTCGAACCGTCCTGGAACTCGACCATCGAGTGGACGACCGACTGGGGGTGGACGACGGGGACGATGTCCTGCGGGTCGACGTCGAAGAGGTAGGCGGCCTCGATGAGCTCCAGGGCTTTGTTGACGAGGGTCGAGGAGTTGACCGTCACCACCGGGCCCATGGACCACGTCGGGTGCTTCAGCGCCTGCTCGGGGGTGACGCCTTCAAGGTCGGCGCGGGTCCTGCCCCTGAAGGGGCCGCCCGAGGCGGTGAGGATGAGGCGGCGCACCTCGCTCGTGCCGTCGACGACCGGACTGGTCAGGCCCTTGCGGTGCCTGCCGGAGGCGAGGGCCTGGGCGATGGCCGAATGCTCGGAGTCGACGGGGACGATCTGTCCGGGCCGGGCGAGGGCGTCGGCGACGAGGGCTCCCCCGGCCACGAGGGACTCCTTGTTGGCCAGCGCCAGTTGCGCCCCGCTCTTCAGGGCCGCCAGGGTGGGGCGGAGCCCGATGGAGCCGGTCATGCCGTTGAGGACGACGTCGGCCTGCGACTGTCCGGCGAGGACGGTCATCGCCCGGGGCCCGGCGACGATCTCGGGCATCCTGGCCGGGCGGGCCTCCCGTAGGGCTTTGTCGACGGCCGCCGCGGCGGCGGGGTCGGCCACGCCGACGACCTCCGCGCCGAAGCGCGCAGCCTGCCCGGCCAGGAGGCGGGGGTTCGCCCCGCCGGCCCCGAGCGCGCGCACGGCGAAGCGATCGCGATTGCGCCCGATCACGTCGAGCGCCTGGGTTCCGATGGACCCCGTGGATCCCAAGACGACGATCGAGCGCATCACTCGACCGACAGGAGGACGCTCGTGGCGCGCTCGAGGTAGACGTCGACGACGGCCTCGTCGTACGCCGAGGATCCCTTGGCCGGGGAGAAGACGGCGTCCCGGATATTCTTGGCGGACAGCTCCACCTTGCCGTCGAAATAGTCGGAGAGCCGATCGACGAGCGCGTCGACGTCGGACTTCGAGTACCCCCACCCGTCGGCGTCGGCGAAGCGCTGGCCGGCGGGCCGGAAGAAGCGCGGGTAGAGGCTCTTGGCGTCCTGGGCCGTCGTGTTCAGCCAGGCGTTCTCCCCCCGGTCGGCCACCACGAGGGAACGCCTCTTCTGGATGAAGGCCGCCTCCAGGCGATCGAGCGCCTCGTCGACGTCCGCCGGAAGGTAGCCCCTGCGCTGACGGTGGAAGGCCGCGTTGCGGATCGTGTTCTCGTCGAAATTGGGGGTCAGGGGCCCGTTGTAGGCTTCCTTGGCCCTGTGGAGGAAGTCGTCGACCTCGTCCTTGGCGTACCCCTTGTCGAAAAAGCCCACGGTTCTGAAACCTTTGCTCGACGTCATCGCGAGACCTCCTTCTCGGTTGTGTTCGACTCGCCGACCGAGTCCGTCGGGCATGCGCCCTGCCCGTCCGGATCCGCACCGAACGCGACCCTCTCCGCCGCCGCGGCGGCCTTGGCGGCGCGCCCGCGCCCGGAGGCCCGGCCGACCTCGGCGGCCAACTGCCCGCAGGCGCCGTCGATGTCCGACCCCCGCGTGTCGCGGATCGTCGTCGGGACGCCGGCGTCGAGAAGGGTGCGAACGAATGTATTCTGCGCCTCGGGGGTGCTCGCGGTCCAGATGGATCCCGGCGTCGGGTTGAGGGGGATCGGATTGACGTGCGCCCACCCGCGTCCGCGCCTGTTGAGCTCGTCGGCCAGCAGCTGCGCGCGCCAGGGATGGTCGTTCATGTCCCTGATGAGCGCGTACTCGATCGAGACCCTCCGGCCGGTCCGGTCGAAGTAGCTCCGTGCGGCGTCCAGGAGCTGGGAGACCTTGAACCGCGAGTTGACGGGGATGAGGGGGTCGCGCAGTGCGTCGTCGGGGGCGTGCAGGGACACGGCGAGGGTGACGGGCAGGCCCTCGTCGGCGAGTTTGTGGATGAGGGGGACCATGCCGACGGTGGACACCGTCACGTTGCGCGCCGACAGGCCGAAGCCCGCGGGGACGGGGTCGACGATGCGGTGCAGGGCGGTCGCGACCTGCCTCCAGTTGGCCAGCGGCTCGCCCATGCCCATGAACACGACGTTGGTCACCCGCGCCGGGCCGCCGAGGGCGCCGGATTCGGCGGCGGCCATCGCAGTGCGCACCTGCTCGACGATCTCGGCCGCGGAGAGGTTGCGGGTCAGCCCCGACTGCCCGGTCGCGCAGAAGGGGCAGGCCATGCCGCAGCCCGCCTGGGAGGAGACGCACAGAGTCGTCCTGCCGGGGTAGCGCATGAGCACGGTTTCGACCGTCGCGCCGTCGAAGAGCCGCCACAGGGACTTGACCGTGCGGCCGCCGTCCGCCCTCAGGTCGCGGACCTTGGCCAGCAGAGGCGGGAGGAATCGCGGAACGACGCCGTCCCTGAACGCCGCGGGGAGGTCGCTCATCGCCTCGCCCTCGGCCACGTGGCGCTCGAAGTAGTGGCGGGAGAGCTGGTCTGCTCGGAAGGCGGGCAGGCCGGCCTGCCTCATGCGCTCCTTCCGACCGTCGACGTCGAAGTCCGCGAGGTGGACCGGCGGCTTGCCCTTGCGAATCTCGGCGAAGCTCAGCCTCGGACGGGGGCCGGATTCGACCGCGGGCATCACCTGGCGCGATGTGTCCATGGTCATACCGCGATCGACGAGGTCATGATGGCGTAGCAGGCCGGAGCCCACAGGAGGATCGAGTCGATGCGGTCGAGCATCCCCCCGTGCCCGGGGAAGATCGACCCCATGTCCTTGACGCCGAGGTCCCGCTTGAGCAGCGATTCGGACAGGTCGCCGACCGTGGCGCACAGCACCGCGGCCGCGGCGACGATCGCCGCCGCGTACCAGGGCCTGCCCAGGGCGAGGGTCGTCAGGAGGAAGGAGACGGCGCCGGCGCCGACGAGCGAACCGGCGAAGCCCTCCCACGATTTCTTCGGCGAAATCGAGGGCGTCATGGGGTGCCTGCCCCACAGGACGCCGAAGGCCCAGCCCCCGGTGTCGGAGGCCGCCGGCATGAGGATGAGGAGGGCCACCATCCACCGTCCCTGCGGCATCGCGGCCAGGCACACGGCGAAGCAGCCGACGAAGCCGATCCACGCCAGGGCGAAGACCCCCGCCGCGGCGTCGCCCGCCCACCTCGCCGGAGACATCGCCCACCGCCACAGGCAGACGGCGACGGCGCTGACGACGAAGGCCAAGAACCCGCCCACGATGTGCTCCCGGGCGGTCCACGTCGCGCCGACCATGGCGACGGCGCCGCACCACGTCGGCACGAGGGGGATCCGCACGCCTCTGTTGAGGAAGGCGCCGGCGGCCTCCCACAGCCCGACGCACATCGCGACGGCGACCAGGCAGACGAACGCCTCGATCCTCCACACGACCGAGAAGGCGACGAGCGCGAGCAGCCCGAAGGCCACCGGAAGGGCCGTCTTCAGATTGCGTCCGGCTTTGGTGGAGGAGGGGGCCGGCGGTTTGGGCGGGCGCGGCGCCAGGGCGGTGAGCGGGTTGGCCTGCATCAGACTTCCAGGAGTTCCTTTTCCTTGGCGTCGAGGAGCTTGTCCACTTGGTCGACGTACCGCTTGGCGAGCTTGTCGAGCCGGTCTTCGGCTCTCTTGACGTCGTCCTCGCCGGCCTCGCCGTCCCTCTTGATCCTGTCGAGGGCCTCCTTCGCCTTGCGGCGCACGCCTCGCACGGACACGCGCGACTCCTCCGCCTTGGACTTGGCGAGCTTGACGTAGTCCCGGCGGCGCTCCTCGGTCAGGACGGGCAGGACCACGCGGATGACGCGGCCGTCGTCGGTGGGGTTGACGCCCAGGTCGGATTCGCGCAGGGCCTTGTCGATGGAGGCCGTCGCCGAACGGTCGAACGGCGTGATGAGAACCGTCCGGGCCTCGGGGATGGCGATGGTGGCGAGCTGTTGGAGCGGCGTCGGGGCGCCGTAGTAGTCGACGAGGATCGAGGTGAACATCGCCGCGTTGGCGCGGCCGGAGCGGATGTTGCCGAATTCGCCTCTGGCGGCGTCGACTGCCTTCTCCATCCTGTCCTCCGCGTCGAGGAGGGTTTCGTCAATCATTGGTGTGTCCTTCGCTATCGAGTTGTCGAGACCGTCATCGGGCTGCTGAGACTAGAGTACCGATCTTCTCGCCGCGAAGCGCACGGGTGACGTTCGTCGCCGTGCCCATCCCGAACACCCGCATGGGCAGGAGGTTGTCCTGGCACAGGGAGAACGCGGCCGCATCGACCACGCGCAGCCCCTGGGCGATGGCGTCCTGGTAGGTGACGTAGTCGAGTCTGACGGCTCCCGGGTTCTTGTTGGGGTCGTCCGTGTACACGCCGTCCACGCCGTTCTTCCCGACGAGGATCTCGTCGCAGCGCAGCTCCAGCGCGCGCTGGGCGGCGACCGTGTCCGTCGAGAAGTAGGGCATCCCGGCTCCCGCCCCGAAGATGACGACCCTCCCCTTCTGCAGGTGGCGGATCGCGCGGAGGGGAACGTAGGGCTCGGCCACCTGGATCATCTCGATCGCCGTCTGAACGCGGCACTGGGTCCCCGTCTGCTCGACGAAGTCCTGGAGGGCGATGGCGTTCATGACGGTACCGAGCATTCCCATGTAGTCCGCCCTGGCGCGGTCCATTCCGCGCCGCTGCAGCTCCGCACCCCGGAAGAAATTGCCTCCGCCGACGACGATGGCGACCTGCACCCCGTGCTTGACGGCGACGGCGATCTCGGCGGCGACCCTGGTCAGGACGTTGGCATCGAGGCCGACCGCTCCCCCGCCGAACATCTCGCCGGACAGTTTGAGCAGGACCCGTCTCGCGCCGTCCTCGTTGTGGTCTCCTAGAGCGTCGTGGGCCACGGCATGCTCCTTCCCGCCGATGTTCCGAAGTGGTGATGCGGGCGCGCCGGCGCGCACCCGCTAAAGGGTATCAGTGGCGCCGGCCCGGCGAGGGGTTGGCGGGCACTGCGGCGGGCGCCTGTCCGCCTCGACCGGACCGGGGGGCGTCCTGGGCGATCCCGCCGCCGGCGGCGTACCCGTAGCCGTAGCCGACCTGTTGAATCCGCTGGGCCTGCTGGGCCTGCTGGGGTTGCTGGGGTTGCGGACGCCTGCGGCGCGACGTGTGGAGGTCGATGCCGGCGAGGATCTCGACGGACTCTTCGAGGCGGCTTCTCAGTTCGGCGTAGGTGTGGTAGCGCACGCATGTGATCCTGCGCCGGTCGCCGTCGTACCTGACCACTCCGGTGCCGAAGACCAGCCCGACGAAGATGATGACGTGGAGGGCGCACACGAAGAGGGCGAACTGGCCGTTCTCCGCGCCGACGACGAGCGCCACCGGAAGCATCGCCCATCCCAGCGCGACGAAAAGCAGGCAGGGCCAGAGAACCCACGCCTCCAGGCCGCGCCTGACGCCGCAGTGGCAGATCGCGTCGGCGTGCGCGAGCACCCGATTGCCCACGGCGAAGTGGATCGCGGCCACTAGCCCGCCGGACAGACCGACGAGGAGGGCCGCGACGGCGATCGCCGGGCCGATGCGAAGTCCCGTCGCGCTGACGGTCACGGCGAGGGTGACGATGAGGACGACGGTGGACGCGCACCACAGCAGCAGCTGGTAGGGCGCCTGGGAGGAGAACCAGCTGGCGAGGCGGCTCTGCTGCGACGAGCCGGTGCGCCACTCCCCGTCCTGGAGGTCCTGGAGGGTCGCGCGCGGCCCGTTGGAGTTGACCGCCTCGGCGAGCTCCGGGTCGCTGGAGACGAGGTAGGCGGCGCCGAGTCGCCTCTCAGCGGCTTCGACGTCGCCGCGCAGGCGGGGCGAGAGGGTCCCGACGACCGCCAGGATAGCCCCGGCGAGCCCGAGGAGGGTCGCGACCGCCAGGGCCATCCCGAGGTTGGGGAAGCGCCACTTGACCTCGCCGCCGGCCGGCCCGGCGGCGGACGCGCCGCCTGCGTCGGGCACGAGCAGCCCGATGATCGTCAACGGGGCGCCGAGCAGGACGAGGCAGCAGGCCAGGGAGCCGGCCGCGTCGGGCAGCAGGGCGTCCGCCCGCAGCCTGCGGCCGTACGCCTCCCGGACGATGAAGGCCTTGACGATCTGGCTCGACCGGGCCAGGGAGAGCTTGCGTTCGCGGATCGCCTGCACGAGGTAGTTGCCGACGGTCGCCACCTGCTCCTGCGGGATGTCGGCCGGCTCCTCCTGACGCCCGGCCCGAGGCGAGCTCCTGAGGATCCTCTCGACGGCGTACAGCACCGCGACGACGATCAGGGCGAGGCCGCCGAGTCCGACGTACCCGCCCAGGCCGATCGACAGCCGCTCGGCGACCGCCCGCGTCTGCGGCAGGAAGCCGACGCCTCTGGCGTGGGCCAGGCAGAAGGACGACAGGACGATGAGGGAGGCTACGATCGCCTCCAAACCGACGAGCCGCACGGCGGCCGCCTTGAAGCCGGTCGCGGCCGTGCGCCTCGAGGAGGCCGGACGCCGGGCGGCCGGGTCGTTCCACAGGTTGGAGAGCGGCTCGTAGTCCTCGACGCTCACCGCCATGCGGTCGGCGCCCTCCCCCGCCGGGGTCTGCTGGTCGAGCCCGGCCTGCTCGCCTCCCCGCGACCGCAGCCTCCCGGGCATGGCCCGCGCGGTCAAACGCCACGCTGCGTCCTGGACGACGACCTCGGCGTCCTCCGTCGGATAGCGGTAGGCCAGCGGATGCGGAAAGTCCTGGGTGTCGTCCGACAGGTCCCCTATGACACCAGGCACACTCATGCCGGCTCCAATCCTCGTCGCAATGGCATATTCCTCCCAATTCTCGGCATGAAGGGCTTCCCGCGTCGAGGGGACCGCGCTCTTTCGTCCGGTCTCGGCCGGGGGTGACCTTCCGCGGTGCGTGACTACCGGTTCCACGATATCAATGACGGGCCCTCGCGCGCTCAACCAGTCCGACCAGTCCCCGGGCGCCGAACGCGGAACAGGCCACCGCCGGCCACATCCACGCGGGACAGTGGGTCAACTCCAGCCCGAAGGCGAGACCGAAGAGCGGGGACTTCTGCGTGACGGACAGCACCGCCATCGCCCCGACGAGGGCGAAGGCTCCGACACTCGCCCAGTCGAGGCCGAAGGCTAGGCCGCATGCGCCTCCCAACGCCGCGCCTGTGGACGCCGACGGCATGAGAAGCCCTCCGACGACACCCACTCGGAAGCTGAGGGCCGTCAGGAGGGGCTTGGCCACGAGGATCCCCAGGCACACGGCGAGGGTCACCGGGCGCAGGGGCGCGACGTCGCCGAAGAGCTCGTCGAGGCTCGACTTCCCGTTGCCGAGCGCCTGGGGCAGGAGGAGGCCGACAGACCCGGTCAGGACGCCCGCGGCGGCCATCGCGCACGGCATCGTCCACGCCGCGCGAACCCGCCGGCCCGTCGCCCGGCCCAGGCCGCACAGACCCGACAGCCCCGCGCCCGCGGCGGCGCACAGGGGGATCGCGGCGAAGGCCCAGGCGTACACCGCGAGGGCCCGGTCGGCGCCGACGTCCGGAAGCGGAGTCGCCGGGAGGCCGTCGGTGACCGACCAGGCGATCGTCGTCCCGATCCAGGAGATCGCCGCGGTCGCGAGAGCCCCCCGAAGCGTCCACCGGCCGAGCGTGACGGTCAGCGCGAAGGGGACGGCCGACCACGGGGTGTTGTACACGGCTGCGAGTCCCGCCCCCGCCCCGGCGGCGAGGAGGACGCGCCGGAACTCCCCGTCCACGCTCATCCGCAGGCACAGGGCGTCGGCGAGGGCCGCCGCTGTCTGCCGGGGAGCGCTCTCGCGCCCGACCGACGTCCCGCTGCCGACGACCGCGACCTGGAGCAGGGCGTCGGCGGCGGTGCGGCCCACGGGCAGGCGCGTCCCGGGCGTGCGCAGGGCTTGGTCGAGGGTGGTGACCGGGCCTCGGCGGCGCAGGGCCCGCCATCCCAGACCGGCCAGGCCCGCCCCGATCGGGACGGTGTGCAGGTCCTGCTCAAGAAGGCGCGGATCCGCGCGGACATCGAGCGCATCCGGCCCGACGACGACGCCGTGGCCGCCCTCGTGGGGCGGGTCGCCGACGCCGTCGCGATCGAGGACATGCCCGAGGGCGTGGCCGTCAAGGGCGGCAGCCCCGGCGGGCGGGCCTCCACCGGGCGGCCGGGACACGGCCATGGCGAGGCGGGACGGGGTCGAGCCGGGCGCGCTGGCCGTAGCGGGGGCGGCGGACGCGGTCGCGGGGCCAAGAACAGCGGGCGGGCAGCCGGTCAGGGCGGCCAAAGCGGTCGAGGCGGCCGAGGAGGCCATGGCTCCCGGCGGGGCGGCGGCGCCTCGCGCTCAGGGCAATCCCGGCGAGGGCGCGCCTCCGGCGGGCAGGGCTGATTGAGCGAATTGATCGAGGACTCAACCTGCCTGTACCGGGGTCGACGTCGACAGCAGTGCGACTGACCTCGTTGATGCTGTCTCAACCTTCGATATCAATAGGAAATGCTGGGTGCCGCCGATGGCCTCCGCTGTGATCGCATTATTCATCTACTAAAGTGGAGCGAGACGAAGGTAGGGCTGATCGCGCCAAATGTCGGAATCGCGTCAACACCAAAATCTCCTCAGGAATAATATTGCATTATTTCGGGTGGTAGATACACTAGGCTGGTGAGAGCTCGGCCCCATTGGGTCTGGAAAGGTGGTTGGTCCATGTCTTGTTCACGTCGTTCTGCAATCGGAGCTACGGCTACTCTTATATTCACTGCTGCTCTCAGTCAGCAAATCGGAGTCGCGGCGGCGGAAGAACCCAGCTCGGAGGAGGCTGTGGTACCGGTGCGGTTCTTTCCAGGAAAAGGTGAGAAGGCTGGGCTGGTCATCTTCTTCGATGGTGATGGTCAAGCGTTGCATGACACCGATGGCGGTGATGGCGAGGGGGTCAGAGGGGGCCTCTCCGGGTCCGGAAGTGTGGCTGGGCCGTCAACGGCCTACGGGTACGACGTGATTTCTATCCGCGCTCCCGGCGAAGAGGGGTCGTGGAGGAATAGCGGTCAAGGGGGCGTTGATTACGTCAAGACCGTGGTCCACGACGTTGCTGCGGAGCATGGTTCGAATACAAAATGCCTGTGGTTCGCCGGATATGCGAGCGGCTCTGACTTCATTACGCAAACAGTCTTCCCTGCGTTCGCGGAAGATTTGGAAGGCGGTGGACTCATTGTTTTCGCCGGCGGCGACTCGCCCAGTGAGACTCTTGTGTTCTCTGAACGAATCAAGTCGTCTTTATCGCTGAACTGGATTACAGGACGATACAGCGCTGGTGGGGGCAGTGGAGACCTCGATCGTGCCAGAAGAGGTATAAAGTATTATAAGGAGGCGGGTTTTAAGAATGTCTGGAAAGAGATCTCTCATGACAACCACGTGTCCGTCATTAGGGTGTTTGGCCACTATGTGAATAGGAGGCTTCTGGCCTATGCGGGCAAACGGTAGGCGCGTGATACTGATGGCCTGAGTGTGCGGGAGCGGGGCGCCGGTGCTACGGTCGAACGGCTGACCGTGATCGGGAAGGTGGGTGGAGAGCGTGGCGGCACACCTTTCGCGGCGGGCCCTGGCCGGGGCGATGGCGGGTGTCATCCTGACCGGTTGCGCTCCGCAGGGGCCACATCAGCCGGCCGCGCACCCGACTCCACCGCCGCACCTGCGTTCGCGAGGGGCGAGCGTTGATCCGAGCCTGCGTCCGGCGCCGGAGGATCTTTCGATTCCCGCCGCGTTCTCCTACACCGACTCCGAGGGCGAGGCCTCCGACTGCATCTTCTACGCGACCGCGGATGCGCCGGTGGGCCTGGTCGTCTACCTCGACGGCGACGGGCAGCCGTTCCACGGTCAGGGCGACCAGAGCCCGAGCGCGAGGTCCCGTGGCGGGCTGGCCGGCACTGGGGGAGTCGTCGAGGCTGCGGGTGCTCGCGGATACGACGTTGTCTCGGTGCGTTCTCCCGGAGATGATGAAGCCTGGTGGTTGGATGACCAGGACGCCAAGGTCCGCTATCTGGAAGAGGCTCTCGACTATGTGGCCATCGAGTGCGGGGCCAATACGGAGCAGGTATGGTTCGTGGGGTACTCCGGCGGTTCGGAGTTCGTCAGCCAATGGTTCTTCCCCGCCTACGCCGAGCGCATGGCCGGTGGGGGATTCGTTCTCTTCGGGGGCGGTGACGCACCTGAGTCGGGCGCCGCGACGTTCTCCGACGACGTCAAGGAACGACTTCGGCTCAACTGGGTGACCGGGACGCGCGACGTTCCCAGCGACAGCGCCGACGGGTTCGACGGCATCGGGCGCGCCTGCAACAGCTTGGCCTACTACCGCTCCGCGGGCTTCCGCCACACCTGGAGCGAGTGGCCCGACGACGATCACGGCAGCATCACTGAGAAGTTCGGCCACTACGTTGGGTACGTGCTCGATGCCGCCGGAAGTGAAAAATAGGAAAAAATCTATTTCGGAGGTCGGGTGGCAAGAGTTGTCCAATTGTGATCTCTGTGCTGACGTTTCGATAGGCTGAAGTAGTAGTCTTCGTTCTGCTCTATTTTCCCTGTCGACAAAGAGGTCTTATAGTGTTTGGGGACAAAAAACGGAGGATTCAAACTCTTGAGCAGCAGCTCAGTGCTGGAGAGCAGCAGTATAACGCGGCTCTTGCATCAATTGGGGAGCTCCGGGCATTGCTTGATCGGGTGGGAGGTGGGGATCTCGTCAAAATGCAGGAGGTTGCTGCGCAGCTGAGGTGCGATCAGGTCGAGTTGCAGACTGCTCTGGAACGGCAGAAGCTGGAGTTTGCTCAGCAGGCCGCTTCGGCGGAAGAGAATCTTCGTGCTCTTGAGCGTGATGCACGTGAAGTCGGCAATGCGATTGATGATCGCAGGCGGCAGCTTGCGCAGCTCGATATGCATCTTTCGGATGCTGTCGTGATGGTAGACAACGGGTTGACGAATTATAGACATCCTGCTGAGTCTTCTCTGGAGCTTGGCGGTCGCCTATCTGAGGTAAGGTCTCAGGTCAAAGAAATGATCAGAAGCAAGTCTGCGATCAGGGCTGCCGATAACTTCACTTTTAATAACTCGGCCGCTAAAGGGCGTAAGTTCGTTGCTGATATGTCAAAAATGATGTTGCGCGCCTACAATGCGGAGGTCGAGAATTGCGTCCTCACTGTTAAAGCTGGTAATGGTGAGACGGCTCGTAAACGGCTGGAGCGTACTCGCGAACAGGTGGAACGTCTTGGCTCGCTCATCAACCTGAGGATTGATGGAAGGTACCATGTGCTTCGTCTTGAGGAGCTCGATTTGTCGCTCAGGTATCAGAATGCTAAAAAGGCCGAGAAAGAGGCGGAGCGGGAGGAGAGGGCGAGGCTGCGTGAAGAGCGCAAGGCTCAGCAGGAGCTTGCTCAGCGTCGATCGAAACTCGACAAGGAGCGTGAGCACTACCAGCATGTGCTCCAGTCTCTTGTGGAGCAGGGGAGAGCGGATGAGGCGGATGAGATCAGATCCCAGCTTGAGGGACTCGATAGAGAAATCGAAAAAGTTGATTTTCGTTCCGCTAATATTCGCGCGGGGTATGTTTATGTCATCTCCAACATTGGAGCGTTCGGTGATCGAATGGTTAAAATTGGCATGACGCGTCGACTTGAACCGATGGATCGCGTTCGGGAGCTTGGAGACGCTTCCGTTCCGTTTGGGTTTGATGTCCACGCACTATTCTTCTCTGAGGACGCAGTCACGGTGGAGGCTGATCTGCATCGAAGGTTCGCAGACAAACGGGTCAATCGAGTCAACACTCGTCGCGAGTTCTTTTATGCTTCTCCTGCTGAGGTGCGTGATGTCCTCTCAGAGGTGGCCGGAAATCTCCTGGAGTTCACTGAGGAGCCGGAGGCGGAGCAGTACCGTCTAAGCCTCCAGATGGCGGAATCGGAGAATGGTGGTATCACCATCAGTGGAGGCGACCGAGGTTAGGGGCAGGGTGTGTCCTTGTGTCCTCGAGCTTGTGCTTTACTTGTCGGTTTTGAGTCTCCGGAGCAGTCCGCGGTCCTTAAGACTCAGCCGTGAGATCCAGATTGTCGCTGTGGCTGCGTGACCTGTGCTCGCATCCGGCTATCTGGGCCGGTGCTGATGAAGTGCCGCTCGACACGAGCGAGGTCTTCTTCGGTGTCAGCCAGGGTGTCCGCCTCACGTGGATCGGCGTCATCTGATCCCACCTGATTCCATCAACTATCACGCAGCTTAGAAGCATGTACCGATATGGCAGTGGAAGTTAGCCCCTAGCGTGCTCCAGGTGCCCCACTACTCATGCCGACCGTGGTCCACGGATTTCGCGGGCATCCTTGATCAATCTCGTCGGTGCGTCACTGCCCTGGTCTTGTACTGCAACAGCGGTGTGGTCATCTGCAACGCAAGCGGTGCCGCCATACATCTTGACGGCTGACTCGAGGTCTTCCGCGCTCTAGGAACTCACCGATAGGGAGATGGTGCCTGTGCTCATCCGGACGCACTCCTGTGGGGCTCGAACCTACGACCTTCGGATTAAAAGTCCGCAGTTCTGGACCGCCGGGCTCGGAACTGCGCCATTGGTCGCCGTGAGCTAGCACTAGCTCGCAACGTTTGGCGAGGCAGCTTTGCGGCGACCGCCCTTGCCCGGGCGCTGTCGGTTCCACCGGCGAATCTCTGCGGCGTCCCAGAGCGGCGTCGAACCGACGTGGCGCACCGGTTTCGGTGCGTCGCAGTCGCCACGTGCGACATAGCTGCGGAACGTGGCGGCAGCCACGCCCAGGTGGACGGCGCACTGCTGCACGGTCCACTCCTCGCTCGCAATGGCAGGCGCGGCGCGCTGATCCCCCACAATCGACTCCTTTCTCATGTGGCGTCGATAATACAGAATTGCGCTGTAAATTACAGTACAGTGATGCTGTGGCAACGATGATCGATCTGTTCGCCGGTTGTGGCGGCATGACCCAGGGCTTCGTGGAGGCTGGCTTCGAACCGGTGCTTGCGGTGGAGTTCAATCCGCAGGCGGCTGCGACATATGCGGCCAACTTCGGCGATGATCACACCTTCTGCGGTGACATCGCCGACCTGGATGAAACTGACGTCCCCAAGGTCGATCTCGTCATCGGCGGGCCTCCCTGCCAGGGTTTCTCCAATCTCGGTTCCAAGGACATCAATGATCCGCGTAACCAGTTGTGGCGCGAATATGTTCGTATCGTCCGGACGGCTGAGCCGAAGGTCTTCGTCATCGAGAATGTCGACCGTTTCATGCGGTCTCCCGAGTTCGCGTTGCTCCTCGACAAGGTGAAGCCCGGCGGTCTGCTGGAAGACTACGTTCTGTCTTACGGGACGCTCAATGCCGCCAACTACGGCGTCGGCCAACGTCGGTTGCGCACCATTGTCATCGGGTCGCGCATCGGTCTGATCGATCTGCCCGAGCCGAGTCATGCCCAGTCGCCCGACATGCTGGGGGGAGGGCTCAAGCCCTGGGTGTCGCTCCGTCAGCGCATCGGCGACCTGCCCGATACGCCGGTGACAACCAGTCTTCCTGAACGCACGGAGGAGATCTTCGGTCGGTCTATCCCCGGGCCGTTCTCCGCCGCGGAGTTGCACATCGGACGCAGCCCACGTCCGAAGTCCCTGCAACGGTATGCCATCGTGCCCCCTGGTGGTGGTCGTTTCGACATCGCCGCCCGGGCTCCGGAGCTGCTTCCGCGTTGTTGGGCGGAAAAACCGTCAGGAACTACCGATGTGATGGGGCGATTGGAATGGGATAAGCCGTCCCTGACGATTCGCACCGAGTTCTTCAAGCCCGAGAAAGGACGCTACTTGCACCCGCAGTGGGAGCCGGATAATCCCGGTCGGCAGGTTAACCGTCCTATCACGCATCTCGAAGCCGCGAGGATTCAGGACTTCCCCGACACTTTCCAATGGTGCGGAACCAAGATCGAGATTGCGCGCCAGATCGGAAATGCCGTACCTGTAGGTCTTGCTCGGGCCATCGGTGATCAAATTCGGCCGTATATCGAGAGCAGTAACGAATGAGTGTTCTGGCTGAGCGGCGCAGTGCTTTGCATCGGGCTCTCATCGACAATCATACGCTGTCGATGACCCATTTCGGCGTTGCATCAATCGCCGACAGGAAACAGAAAACTTCCGTAAGCATAGCGCATGGTGTTGCTGAACGATTGGGCGTCGTGCCGAGCGGCGAGTCTCGGCTGGATGGTCAGACAGCTGGGAAGAATTTCGAAGTCGCTGTCGCCGACTTCGTGCGAGAGTCTTTTGCCCTGTTCGAACACTTGCGTCCGGGGCGATGGACAGTGGTCAATGTCGGTAGTTCTCGTAAGAACAATCATATCGGTCACCTTGAACCGTATGTCCATCTCCAGCAGCTCGATGACGCCGTCAATCAGAATCCTGCACTACGTTCGATCCTCGGGAACGGCTATGTCATTAGCCCGGATATCATCGTGACGCGTTCGCCGGAGAGTGACGTTGTTGTTAACAATGGGCGTCACCTCGTCGATCAGGATGTCGCTTTCAGGGCGATCATCCGAGAGGCCAATCAACTTGCGGTTGGACGTGAGGTGCACGACATCCTTCACGGTGTCGTGTCCTGCAAATGGACGATCCGTTCCGACCGGGCGCAGAACAGTAGATCCGAGGCGCTTAATCTGGTTCGCAACCGGAAGGGGCGTCTGCCTCACGTCGTTGCCGTGACGGCGGAACCTTCACCGGCGCGGTTGGCCTCAGTCGCTCTCGGCACCGGTGATCTCGATATGATCTATCATCTCGCGTTGCCCGAACTTATTGAGGCGGTTGCCGAAACTGAAAATAGCGAGGCGATAGCGATGGTGGAGACGATGGTCGAGGGCTCCCGTCTGCGCGATATCGCGGATCTGCCACTTGATCTGACGGTCTAAGTCGATATTTTCTCCAGCGTCTGGATGATCATCTCCACTGCGTAAGGTGGCGGAACATGTTCCCAGATCCTCAGCACTTTCCATCCCTCAGCTTCTGCCATGGCGTTGGTTTCGAGGTCGCGTTCGGCATTCTTCGCAAGTTTCGGCCCCCAGTAGTCGGTATGCGTTGCTGGAACCGTTCCGTGCTCCGGACAGCCGTGCCAGAAGCAGCCGTCGATGAAGACGACGAGTCGCTGACGAGTGAAGACGATGTCCGCGCGCCTGCGTTTGTTGCTCCACGGCGCGTAGTCGACGCGATAGCGCAGGCCGCGAGCGTGGAGTAACCGACGGACAAAAAGCTCCGGTTTCGTATCCCGGCGGCGATTCGATCGCATAGAACGCGCTGTTCTCTGACTGGTGGCCCAGGAATCCGTAGAAAGGGTGGAGCGCTCATCTTGTTCGTTCGCCATGCTCATGTGCTTCCCTGCCGGGATCGGATTAGGGCTGAAGATATTCGCCTGTTGGTACCCCCTGTGGGGCTCGAACCCACGACCTTCGGATTAAAAGTCCGCAGC
>ERZ773077.394-NODE-394-length-32994-cov-6.620936_pt1 | contig 32994 bp, 29 predicted proteins | sample MGYA00580612_ERZ773077 | MGnify/ENA primary metagenome ERZ773077 (study PRJEB29015, sample SAMEA2737971) | human oral metagenome | biome: human oral; feature: human-associated habitat; material: dental | place: China | collected 2021 ...
CATATAATTCAAAAAAAATACATTTTTATTTGCTTTTTTCAAAAAATCTTTATATTTTTGCCCCGAATTGTAATAATATTTCTAACTATGCAAAAGAAAAACCTGTTAAAAGCTGGGATTTATTCCCTATTAGTGGGAGCATCTATTATAGCTTGCTCAAAAAAAGGTACTGAAGAACAACAAAGTACTACTACTGTCAATGTGCAAACACCCGCAGGTGTAAACCAATGGGGTATAAAGCCTAATGTGAATGTAGAAGCTCCTTATATGGTGTTTCAAACACAGAATGATGCCAACACTCCACTAAGTATAAAAATAGACCCTTTATACTCAAGCACAGAAGTGTGGATTGATACCAACAACAATGGTGTTTTTGATAATGGTGTTGACGCAAAAGTAAGCAACTTTAGTGCTCCTGTAACTTTCAAAGTTACTAACAAAGTATGGGTAGTGTACGGAAAGGTACGTAAAATAAACGTAGCGAATAACAAAATCATTCAAGGTTATGTAGCTGGCAATACCTCTCTAAATACTTTAGACGTAAGCCATAATGAGCTAACAGCTGCTAATTTGTTGTCCTTGGTAAAAAGCCTACCCAGCAAAAGTGCTACCGAAGCTTCACACATTATCATAGTGAAAGACAAGAGTATTGGTACTGAAGAGCACAACCAGTCTAATGCCGAAGTGCTAAAAGCAGCTAAAGCACAAAAATGGGGTGTAAAACAACACGAAGGAGGCAATAGAATCTCTGACTTTACTGAAGAAGAAGCTCAAAACGACAATGGTGCTGCCAACTTACCTCGTATTCTTGTTAAAACCGATAAGCCTGTAGGTAGCTCTTTGCACTTTGATATTGAAGCTGCTGACATAGACGAAGCATTTTTTGATTTTAACAATAACGGAAGGTTTGACAGAGGCGATTTGAGAATATCACAAGCTCAAAAACAGTATACTATTGCTTCACAAGAGTTCACAATCTATGGTAAAATAACAGCTTTCTTGGTAAGCTCATTAGATGATCCTGAAAATGTTAAAAACGAGATTACTAGGATAAAATTTGAAAACAATAATAGTATTGGTCAAATAATGGTGTTTAACAATAAACTTTCGGAAGCGGCTATTAATGAATTGGTAGAAAGCCTTCGTACAATTCCTGCAGGAGAAAGAGGAACTATCATAATCAAGCTTAACGTTGGTGATAACAACGTTGTTACAAGCCAAGCTATTAGTAAACTAAAAGGTAAAAATTGGACCGTTCAGGAAATAAAAGACGGATGGTGGGCTGATCTTTAATACTGAAAATCAATAAGGTATACAAAAAGAGTTATTTTTTTAAGAAAAAAGTAACTCTTTTTTTTGTTTTTATTACTAAAAGTTTCTACATTTGCACAAAAATAATCACACTTTCCAACCAAAAGGAAATCTACAAAAAACAAAATAGAAAAACAAAACATATTTAGTAGTAAATTTAATAAATAAAATATAACAAGATGTCTCAAAAAGGTAAAGTATCACAGGTAATTGGGCCTGTAGTGGATGTAGAATTTGGCTCTGATAATGAGCTACCTCGCATTTACGACTCATTGGAAGTAGTAAAACCCGATGGTACTAAACTGATATTAGAAGTACAATCTCACATAGGCGAAGATGTAGTACGCGCCATATCAATGGATTCTACCGAAGGGCTAAGCCGCGATACCGAAGTAATCGCTACGGGTAGCCCTATAAAAATGCCTGTAGGGCATAATATATACGGAAGATTATTCAACGTAATGGGTGACGGCGTAGACGGGCTGGGCAACCTACCTAAAGACGGTGATAACGGACTCCCTATACACCGCCCTTCACCTAAGTTTGAAGACTTATCTACTTCTACTGAGGTACTTTTTACAGGTATCAAAGTAATTGACCTAATAGAACCTTATGCCAAAGGTGGTAAAATTGGACTTTTTGGAGGTGCTGGAGTAGGAAAAACAGTACTTATTCAAGAGCTTATCAACAACATCGCTAAAGGACACGGAGGGCTATCTGTATTTGCAGGAGTAGGCGAACGTACCCGCGAAGGAAATGACCTATTGCGCGAAATGCTCGAATCGGGCATTATTAAATACGGCGATGCTTTTATGGAATCTATGGAAGCTGGTGGATGGGACTTGAGCAAAGTAGACAAAGACGCTATGAAAGAATCTAAAGCTACTTTCGTATTCGGGCAAATGAATGAACCGCCAGGAGCACGTGCTCGTGTGGCTCTATCAGGGCTCACCATAGCCGAATACTTCCGCGATGGTGCTGGCGAAGGACAAGGTAAAGATGTGCTTTTCTTCGTCGATAACATTTTCCGCTTTACCCAAGCGGGTTCTGAAGTGTCGGCTTTGTTAGGGCGTATGCCTTCTGCCGTAGGTTACCAACCTACATTGGCTACCGAAATGGGGGCTATGCAAGAGCGTATCACCTCTACTAAACACGGTTCTATTACCTCAGTACAAGCGGTATACGTACCTGCGGACGACCTTACCGACCCTGCGCCTGCTACTACCTTTGCGCACTTAGATGCAACTACGGTACTTTCGCGTAAAATTGCCGAACTAGGTATCTACCCTGCTGTAGACCCGCTTGACTCTACCTCGCGTATCCTTACCCCCGAAATATTAGGTAAAGAACACTATGAGTGTGCACAACGCGTAAAAGAACTATTGCAACATTACAAACAATTGCAAGATATTATCGCTATATTGGGTATGGAAGAGCTGTCGGAAGAAGACAAGATAGCTGTAGCAAGAGCACGCCGCGTACAACGTTTCTTATCGCAACCTTTCCACGTAGCTGAACAATTTACTGGGCTACCTGGTGCTTATGTGGATATTAAAGATACTATCAAAGGCTTTAATATGATATTAGACGGTGAGCTTGACCACCTACCTGAGGCTGCTTTCAACCTAAAAGGTACTATTGAAGAAGTGATAGAAGCGGGTGAAAAAATGCTTGCTGAGGCTTCATAACTATTAAATAACCTATTATGACAGTAGAAATTTTGACCCCAGAGAGGTTGTTGTACAAAGGCGAAGCCACTGCCATTACCTTGCCAGGCGCTAAGGGTAAGTTCCAAGTTTTAGAACACCACGCCTCTATTATTTCCCTACTCACTGAAGGCGAAATAGTACTAGTAAATGGCAAAGAAACTAAAAATATAGCTATTGTAGGCGGCACCATTGAGTTCAACCACAACAAAGCTATTATTTTAGCCGATTAAGGAGTTTGTGCTCAGAGATAAATTTTAAGTGGGAGACTGTCCTGAGAGTTACGACTCTTGGACAGTCTTTTTTCTAATTTTGAATTACTTTTTTAGTTTATGAATCATCGTAGAGTAGTTATTACGGGAATGGGGATATACTCGTGTATAGGAACAAATATAGAGGCGGTGCGACAATCGTTGTACGAAGGTAAATCGGGGATTGTACTACTACCCGAGCGCAAAGAATACGGTTATCGCTCGGCACTCACTGGCTATGTACCCAACCCCGACCTCAAGCAGCTATTAGGGAGGCGCGAGCGCATATCGATGGGGCAGGAAAGCGAATTTGCTTATATGGCTACCTCAGAAGCCTTAGCACAAGCTGCTATCACTCCTAACTATCTACGCGAAAATGAAGTAGGTATATTGTATGGCAACGATAGCGTAGCAGGTTCAGTAATAGAAACAAACGACAAAATTAGAGAAAAACGCGATACTACTTTAGTAGGCTCGGGGGCAGTGTTCAAAACAATGAACTCTACCGTTACAATGAATCTTTCTACTTTGTATGGTTTGCGAGGTATCAATATGAGTATCAGTGCGGCTTGTGCAAGTGGTTCGCACGCTGTAGGATTGGCTTACTTATTGATACAAAGTGGTTTGCAAGACTGCATTGTATGTGGTGGTGCACAAGAAATCAACAAGTATAGTATGGGCAGCTTTGATGGGTTGGGGGTATTCTCGATGCGGGAAGATGATCCTACACGAGCTTCGCGTCCGTTTGATGCTGCTCGTGATGGGTTGGTGCCCAGTGGCGGGGCAGCTACTTTGGTTTTGGAAAATTATGAACACGCTATGCAGCGTGGTGCCACGCCTATTGCTGAAGTAGTGGGCTATGGCTTTTCGTCTAATGGGGGGCATATCTCTACCCCAAATGTAGAGGGGCCTGCACGAGCTATGGAACGTGCTTTGCAGAATGCTGGTTTGCGGGCTACAGACATAGATTACATCAATGCGCACGCTACTTCTACCCCTATAGGTGATGCCAATGAAGCCAAGGCTATTTATCAGCTTTTTGGGGGAAATACTCCTATAAGTTCTACTAAAGGACTCACTGGGCACGAATGCTGGATGGCTGGTGCCAGTGAGATTGTATATTCAGTAATAATGATGCAACATAGTTTTATAGCACCTAACCTGAATTTTGAGACTGCTGATGCTGATAGTGGTAGGTTGCGCATTATAGCCGAAACGACCCCGCAGCGTATCGATACTTTTTTGAGTAATTCGTTTGGCTTTGGGGGTACTAATTCGGCAATAATAGTGCGTCAGCTATAAATACCTCCGTTGATATTGATAACTTCTCCTGTAATATAGCTTGCTTTTTTAGACACGAGGAAAGAAACGAGGTCGGCGACTTCTTCGGCTTCGCCAAAACGCCCTACGGGTATGAGTTTTACCAAGTCGGGTTCGTTGAGAGAAGAGGTCATATCGGTGCGAATGAATCCTGGTGCTATGGCGTTTACGGTGATGTGCCGTTTGGCAACTTCTTGAGCGAGAGCTTTAGTAGCAGCAATAATAGCTCCTTTGGCTGCAGAATAGTTGGTTTGCCCTGCTGTTCCTTTTACTCCTGAAACAGAAGCAATATTGATAATACGCCCGTAGCGGTGGCGCAACATACGTTGTATAAAGAAATTAGTAACGTTGTAGAATCCGCCGAGGCTGGTATCTATAACTTTTTTCCAATCTTCTGGGGGCATCCACATAAATAGTCCATCACGATTGATGCCAGCATTATTTACAATTACTTCTACAACGGCATCTTTATTATCATTTTGCCACTGTGTGAGTGCCTCTACGGTACTTTGATGATTTGAGACATCGAATTTGACGATATTACCATCGCGTCCTAATTTTTTGATATGGTCTAAGGTTTCGCGTGCTGCGACTTCATTGGACTGATAAGTAATCAGGAGGTGATAATCGGTGTCGTGGGCTAATTTTTCGCAGATGGCGCGCCCTATTCCTCTTGAACCACCTGTAATGACTGCAAATTTTCTCATAGTATATCTTTTAGTCGTTAGTCTTTAGTCGTTAGTTGGGGGCTGTGTTAGTTCGCTGTCTTTCCTTCGCTCAACGTTCGCTCAACGTTCGCTTATCCTTCGTCACATACTCGGCTACGCCAGCTCGCTGACTTTCCTTCGCTCAACCTTCGCTGATAGTCAGCTATAGCCAGCTTTTCTTTTGGCGATTGGTTGGGAGAAATTGGGGGAAGGGTTATTTTTTTATTTCTTGCAGCAAATATACAAAAAAGTTTTATATCTTTGCGGAATTAAACGAAAAAAAATGTGCAATTAAAATAATATAACAATCAATTAAAATAAAAAGTAATTCAATGAAAAAAATGTTTTTTACAGTAATGGTTTTGGGTGTTTTTGGAGGGCTTAAGGCTCAGGTAACTGATTCGCTCCCACAGGGGGTAACACCTACAGAAATAAAGGTAGTTGCTGAAGCGAAACCTGCGGTACCTTCGTTTGCTGAAAAGCTAAATATTGACCTTTTCTTTAGAGGAGGTATGGTGGCAGATAGTTATGACAATGATGCTCGCAACAACACTCGCTTTGTGATTGACAATGCGCGCTTGAACTTTCAGGGTGATTTCAATAAGGATTTGTTTTACCGCTTGCGTTTTCGCCCTAGTCGTCCTTTTACGGCTAACAGCCAAGATGGTGGGGCTAGTGCTTTGGACTATGCTTTTATTACTTATCGTTTTGGTGGGGCTAGGCAATGGGATGTAACATTAGGGAAACAACTTGCTGCTTTTGGTTCGTTTGAAAAGGAAATCAATCCGTTGTATGAATATATTTTTAGTGATTACTTGAATGGAGTTTACAACAATGTGTTTTTGTCGGGGTTGAACTTAGGCTATAAAGTTGATGACAAACAGCGTGTGGGTGTGCAATTGCACAATACTTTTAACAATACTTTTGCTGAACACTTGAAGGCTAATGGACTTTCGGCAGGAAACTTTAAGGCTTCTAAAACGCCTATAGGAGCTTATTTGTATTGGTATGCTGATTTTGGGAAGTTCAAATTGCGCTATTCGTACAATGTATCGCAGTATGCTGCTGACAAGCTAACGCATTCGGTAGCATTGGGCAACAGCTACAAGAGTGGCAAACACAGCGTGTATTTGGATTTGAGTTATTCGCATATGGCAGCAGATTACGGCACTACGGTATCTAAACTTTTGGCAGGAGTGGGTACCCCTACGATGGAGGGTGATGCTGTTTATAAACGTGCAGTGTCGCGCTATGATTATCAGCTTACTGACCGCTGGAGCTTGTCTGCCAAAGTGGGTGTAGAGCTTGCGGGTAGCACTCAGCAGCTAAGTGAGCAATTGCGCGCTAACTGGATATATTTTGGGGCTGTGCAATACGCACCACTACAGGGGCAGGATTTGCGTTTTTATGTGGCTTATGTGGGTAATACTATATCGTATTACGAGGCTTTGCACCGCAAAAATGAGCAGCTGAACAGAATTGCTATAGGTGCTTATTACACATTGCCTATACTAAAAACTAAGAACTAACACTAACACTAACAACATACAACTGAAAATGAAGCAAATAGAGGGTTTTTCAAAACTTAGTAAGCAGGAAAAGATAGCGTGGTTATGCCGCACTTATTTTGGTGATGTGAGTGATGCCGCTGCCTTATTTGAAAGGTATCACAACACTGATAGTGAACTGCAAAAGCTACACGATGAGTTTATAGAAAACACAGTAACTAACTACTACTTGCCTTTTGCTGTAGCTCCTAACTTTCTTATTGACGGGAAAACGTATACAGTACCTATGGCAATAGAGGAAAGTTCGGTAGTAGCTGCGGCAAGCAAGGCTGCAAAATACTGGCAAGGCAAGGGAGGCTTTCACACGCGGGTAGTAGCCACTGAAAAAACGGGGCAGGTGCATTTCTTTTTCTATGGAGAAAAGGAAGCATTGCAGGCTTTTGTAGATAGAACTACCCCTATAATGTTGCAACGAGCTGCCCCTATTACGGCTAATATGGAAAAACGTGGTGGGGGCGTTCGCTCGCTTGTATTGGTAGATAAAACGGAGGCTTTGGCGCATTACTACCAGCTATCGGCTACTTTTGAGACTCTTGATGCTATGGGGGCTAACTTCATCAACAGTTGTTTGGAATCGTTTGCAGAGACCTTTAGAGAGGAGGCTGAAAAAGAGGCTTCTATGCAGGGGCAATACGAGATTGTGATGTCGATACTTTCTAACTACGTGCCTAATTGTGTGGTGCGTGCAGAGGTGCATTGCCCTGTAGGTGAGCTAAAAATAGCGCACTTAGAGGGAGAAGCAGCTGCTAACAAATTTGTACAAGCGCTTGCTATTGCCAATGCTGATGTGTATCGTGCTACGACTCACAACAAGGGAATAATGAACGGCGTGGATGCTGTGGTATTGGCTACGGGTAATGACTTTAGAGCAATAGAGGCTGGTGCTCACGCTTATGCGGCTCGTACGGGTAGCTATAGGAGTTTGTCGGAGGCTTGGATAGAAGAGGGTGTATTTCATTTTGCTTTGGAGTTGCCGTTGGCACTGGGGACGGTAGGTGGGCTTACCAACTTGCACCCTTTGGTGAAAACAGCGTTAGAAATTTTGGAAAAACCTACGGCACGGCAACTGATGGGGATAGTAGCAAGTGTAGGGCTGGCACAGAACTATTCGGCAGTGAGTTCGCTGATAGGTTTAGGCATTCAGAAAGGGCATATGAAGATGCATCTGAACAATATACTGAATCAGCTACAAGCAAATGAGGAAGAGAAGAAAGTGCTTACGGCTTATTTCAAAGATAAAACGGTAACACATAGTGAGGTGAAGAGGGAGCTGGAACGATTAAAACTAACTACTAACGCAAATAACTAATGAGGAAATACTTATATTTTACGACAATAGTACTTATAGCGTTGGGCTTATGGCAGTGCGCACGGCGAGGCACCCCTACGGGAGGTCCGAAAGACGAAACACCGCCAGAGTTACTATTGGCTACACCGCCATCGGGAACTACAAACTTTGTAGGGAAGAAAATACGGCTACGCTTTGATGAATTTGTGGTTACGAAAGACCTTCGCAAGCAACTTATCATCTCTCCGCCGATGAATAATTTCCCTACGATATTGCCTAATTCGGCTTCTAAATGGTTGGAAATAAGAATTACAGATACCTTGCAAGCGAATACTACCTATGTGCTAAACTTTGGCAATAGCATACAAGATTACAACGAGAATAACCCTTATAGAGATTTTAAATATGTATTTTCGACAGGGCAAACGATTGATACGCTGTGGTATGAGGGTGATGTAGCAGACGCTTTTGAGCCTACAACCGATAACTTTGTAACGGTAATGCTGTACCCCTACAACGAACAATACAACGACTCGATAGTATACAAGCAAAAGCCGCTATACGTAACCAATACATTAGACAGCCTTAATTCATTTGCTTTTGAATATCTAAAAGAGGGCAAATACAAACTTATTGCGCTAAAAGACAAGGATAACAATTACTTATTCAACCCTAAAAGCGACAAGATTGGTTTTCTGGAAGCGCCTATTAGCGTGCACGACCTAAAAGGGCAGTCGCAGGGGGTTTATCCTAAGTTGCGATTGTTCAAAGAAGTATTGCCTTACAAAGCGAGCCGACCTTGGCAGGCTGCTACTAACCGCATTAGTTTGGGTTACGAAGGGGCTACCCATAGCCTTACGGTGAAACCTATAGGCGTAGGCGATGACTTTAAATATGTAGTTGCTAAAGACCCCAAAAAAGATACGCTGAACATTTGGTATTCTCCGAAGCAGAAAGATTCGTTGGTAATTGCTGTAGCACATCAGCAAAAGGTGGATACTTTCAGGGTGCGACTACGCGAAAGCAAAGATATAAAACCGGACAGCTTGCGAATAGAGAAACTTTTTTCAGCAGACTTGCCTATGAACAAGGACTTTGGTTTTAAAAGCAATATTCCTTTGGCAAAGGTAGATGCTTCTAAAATAAAAATCACTCAGGGGAAAGATTCATTGGCTAAGAAAATAGATTTTAAAGGAGAGCTGAGTGCCGACAAGCTCATATATTACTTAAAATTTGACAAGAAAAACGGCGAACGATTCAACATTCAACTACTGCCCAAAGCTATGGTTGATTTCTTTGGGCATAGCAACGACAGCCTGAAGGTGGCTATCAGCACAAAACCCTTAGAAGAACTATCGGTACTAAAATTGGCTATCAAAGGCGAGGGGGTAGCATTGCAGTTCCCTATAATACTACAGCTGACGGACAGCAAAGGCAAGGAGGTGAAAGAAACCTACCGCTTTGAAAAGCCTCAAGACCTGTACATACTACAATACATTACCCCTGCCAAATACCAACTTCGGCTTATAGAAGACCGCAATGACAATGGCAAGTGGGATACGGGCAATTTCCTAAAACATCTACAGCCTGAACGCGTATGGTTTTTGGGCAAAGAAATGGAACTGCGAGCCAACTGGGAAATAGAAGAGAATTGGCTGCTAAAAGATTAGAAATGATTATAGAATTTGAACATAAGCAATCGGCACACTGTGAAAATGGTGTGGCTTGCAATTTATTGCGTTTCAACGGAATAGAGCTAAGTGAGCCAATGGTGTTTGGCATAGGCTCTGGTTTGTTGTTTTTTTACTTTCCGTGGCTAAAGGTAAACCAAGCTCCTGCTATTAGCTACCGCACTATGCCAGGTCATATTTTTAGTAAAGTAGCTAAACGCTTGGGGTTTAAAGTAAAACGACAAAAATTTTCTTCGCCCGAAAAGGCGGCACAAGTACTTGATGCGAATCTTGAGAAAGGTATTCCGACAGGTTTGCAAGTAGGGGTATTCAACCTGCCTTATTTTCCTGATGAGTATCGTTTTCACTTCAACGCTCATAATATAGTGGTATATGGCAAAGAAGGCGACAGCTATTTGGTAAGCGACCCTGTGATGCCATCGGTGCATAGGCTTACCGCACAAGAGCTTACCAAAGTGCGCTTTGCTAGTGGGGTACTTGCCCCGAAAGGACATCTGTACTACCCTACTGAGCTGCCTAAAGAGCTTTCGCTAGAAAAAGCAATATGGAAAGGTATTGGGCAGACCTGCAAAACTATGCTTGCCCCTATGCCTATAGTGGGCGTTGCGGGCATTAAGAAACTGAGCAAAGATATACTAAAATGGCATAGAAAGCTGGGCGCTAAAACTACAAACTACTACCTTGCACAGCTAATACGTATGCAAGAAGAGATAGGCACTGGCGGGGGAGGCTTTAGGTTTATTTACGGAGCTTTTTTGCAAGAAGCGGGTAAACTTTTGAAAAACGATGCCTTAATAGCTCTTTCTGAAGAAATTACAAATATAGGTGATGCGTGGCGCGATTTTGCAGTAAATATTGCAAGATTGTATAAAAACCGAAGCACTCAAGCGGATGTGTACAGCACACTCTCTGCGCAATTGTACAACATAGCTGAAAGAGAAGAGGCTTTTTTTAAGAAACTGAAGGGTGTAGCAAAGAATAAAAAGTAAAGAATATGCTTATACGATTTCAAATAAAGAACTTATATTCGTTTGAAGAAGAGACAGAGTTTAACCTTCTGACTAACGATTCAGAACTATTGCCTCACCACAAAAAACACGCTAATGGGGTAGATTTTCTGCGTATGACTGCTATTTATGGAGCTAATGCCTCTGGAAAATCTAACTTTGTAAAAGCTATCGGTTTGCTAAAAGAAACGATAAAAAGAGGAAAAATTATAGACAACGCTAATGATTATAAGTTCAAACTTAGTAAGACAGCATTAACTGAGCCTATTTCATTGGGAATAGAATTGCTAACCAATAGTAAAATGTACTATTATACCCTTACTTTTGAACACAATCAAATACTCAATGAGGCACTGATAGAAACGTTTAAAGAAGGTGAAGATCGTGTAGTATTTGAACGTAGTTTAGCAGGTGAAACGCAACAAATACCTTTTATAGGAGGTAATGTAAAGGACGAAAAAGAACGTATGTTTTTGGAATTGCTCAGTGAAAAATTATTAAGCAAAGAAGAATTATTACTTACGTTCCTCGCACAGAAGTACCCCAACGAATATGCTGATATAGATAATGTGTTTAGCTGGTTTTCTGAAACTCTTATAGTTCTTTCTTCTTCCTTCAAAGTGAACGGAATGATACATCTCTTCAACATAAATAGTGAAATACGTGATTTTATCAATACATTCATACCTAATTTAAGTACTGGTATTGAAAAATTTCATATAAAAACCGATAGAATAGAAAAAACTTTTCCTAATCTGAGCGAAGAAAACAAAAAAGAACTTATTGATAAAATAAAAAGAGAAGGTAATGAAGGAGCTGCTTTTTATGATAATTATACAAGAGAAGAAGTAGGTATTGTTTTGGGTGAAGACAACCATCTTTACACTAAACGCTTATTTACAGAACACCTAGGCAGAAATGGTTACAAAGGGCAGTTTCCTTTCAGATTGGAATCAGACGGCACTAAGCGCCTATTAGAATATGCGCCTCTTATCAGTGATGTCATCAATAATGAACAAGTGTATATAGTAGATGAAATAGAGCGCAGCATTCACCCGATGATGATAAAAGAGCTTATTAAAAAAATATCATCAGACCCTACCGCTAAGGGGCAACTTATTTTTACCACTCACGAATCGTGTTTGTTAGACCAAGAGATATTGCGCCCTGACGAAATTTGGTTTACCCAAAAAGATATGGGAGGAGCAACCCAAATGTATTCACTCAGCGATTTCAATATCAGCAATACCGCTACTGTTGAAAATGACTACCTCAATGGGCGTTATGGAGGTATTCCTTTTTTATCAAACTTAAAAGAACTTAATTGGCATACCGATGAAACCATACCTAAATAGAAATAATAAATATGAGCGGAAAGCCCCTACTCGCGAAGCTAAAAAAGTGTACATCTTTTGCGAAGGCGATAGAGAAGTAAGCTATTTTAATTACTTCACTGGCATTTCGTCTAATATTGACATTATCCCCATTGGGAATGAAGATGGTAAATCAGACCCATTGAAGCTCAAAGAACAAGCAGGAATCTTTTTTCAAAAAAATTCTTTAAGTGCCGACTATCGCGATGAAGTATGGTTTGTAATTGATACCGACCGCTGGAATGAGAACAACAAAATAACTCAGCTAAAAGATTTTTGCACACAGAAAAAAACAGATAAAAATAGTTGGGAAGTAAGCCAAAGCAACCCCCTCTTTTGAAGTTTGGTTGTATTACCACTTTATAGATGAAAAACCGGAAGAGAAAGAAGTAAAGGCTTACCCAACTTTTAAAGCGTTTTTAAACGGTAAAGTAAAAGGAGGTTTTGATGCACGCAAAGATCCTATACATATAGAAACAGCCATAGATAATAGCTTGAAGCACTATGCCAAAGACAATAAAGGACAGCCTATACTTTATACCACTGAAGTACATAATTTAGCCAATAGTATCTATCCTTTTTTGAAAGAAACTATACAACAGCTCCTTAAAAATACATCGGTTTTGAGTTGAGTGGGGCAATTGTGGGACAAAAGTTTGTGATTAGAATTATTTTTGTACCTTTGCAGAGGGAATTTGAAGAAAATTAAACAACCTTTTTTATTATGAGTAATCTACCAAAATATGAAGTGAAAATTGGTGAAACAGCTCTTATCTATAATTTTATTAGTGAAGGAAGCAAAGGGAAGATTATCAAAATCATCTCTTTTCAAGAAACTAATATAAACAATTTTTATAACTTAGGACTTGTAGATGAAAATCCTATCACCGGAGAATTAGATGATCAAGTAGTTTCTAATAATGGAGATACAGAAAAGGTATTAAATACTGTTGTTTCTGTTATTTATGATTTCACAGAACTTTTCCCTAATGTGTGGATATACGCTGAAGGGAGTACCCCTTCCAGAACAAGGTTATACCAAATGAAAATTGTAAAATATTTTGATATTGTTATAAGAGATTTTCACTTGTTATGCCTTTTGAATGGAGAATGGGAGGAATTTCGCCCTAAAGTTAATTATGAAGGCTTTGCGATAAAAAGAAAATAAAGACCATGAGCACAAAAGAAAAACAAATAAACAATCACCCTATGGTGAAAAAACCTTTGAGAAAAACATCTCATTATACAGTCTTAGAGGTAGATACCTCTCTAGACAAATATCTAAATGCACCTATTTTTACTAAAAAATTAGCGCGTGTAAATGAAAAATTAGAAAAGGTAGGCTTACCTAAAACTATTGTAAATTAAACATTTAGAAATGAATAAAATCAACCTTTTACTACTGATAAGCTTAGCTACTATAAACAGCTGGACTCAGGAACAGACCCTTGAAAAAGGATGGAAATTTAGCAGAGAGGATAATCCTGAGTTTTCGGAATCTACTTATAACGATGGTCATTGGCAAAGTGTTACAGTGCCGCACGATTGGGCTATCTATGGTCCGTTTGATATGGAAAACGACATTCAGCGCACTGCTATTAAACAAGATGGACAAAAAGCGGCTATTGAACACACAGGACGTACGGGTGGGCTTCCTTTTGTGGGCGTGGGCTGGTACCGCACAACTTTTGATGTTTCGACTCTTACTAACGAAAAAGAGGTTTTCGTGCAATTCGATGGGGCAATGAGCAACCCCGAAGTGTACATAAACGGGCAAAAAGCGGGCGAATGGCACAATGGATACAACACTTTTTTCTTGAATATTACCCCTTATGTAAAAGCTAAAAACAATACACTTGCGGTACGCCTTAACAACCTTACGCAAATGTCGCGTTGGTACCCTGGGGCAGGTTTGTATCGCAATGTGCATATCATCACTAAAAACAAGACTCATATCCCGATTTGGGGCATACAAATTACTACTCCTGAGGTAACTAACAACTTTGCGAAAGTAGTGGTAAACACAGAGTTTGTAGCTGCTAAAAAAGAAGCTATTGCGGCAGAAACTACTATCTTTAACCAATGGGGCGAAAAAGTAGCCCACAGCAGCAACCAAGCGACAGCCTATACTACTGACAAAATTACTACAGAACTATATATTGACAAACCTCTTTTGTGGGATATTGGCAAGCCTAATCTTTACAAAGCTGTTACCAAATTGTATGAAAATGGACAGCTAAAAGATGAGGTAAGTACCACTTTTGGGGTTCGCACTATAGAACTTAAGCCCAACGATGGATTGTACCTCAACGGGCGAAAAATAAAAATACAAGGGGTATGTATGCATCACGATTTAGGGGCTCTTGGGGCAGCTGTGAATGAGAGCGCTATTCGCCGCCAAATACGAACAATGCAGGATATGGGTGCTAATGCAATTCGCACATCGCACAATATGCCTGCTCCTGAATATGTGCGTGCTGCAGATGAATTGGGAATGCTATTGGCAGTGGAAAGTTTTGACGAATGGGCAATTGCGAAGGTAGAAAACGGCTATCACCTATACTTCAAAGAATGGGCTGAAAAAGACCTCACTAACCTTGTAAAACACTATCGCAACAACCCAAGCGTACTGATGTGGTTTATAGGCAACGAGGTAGAAGAACAAAGTGCTGAAAGCGGTTCGCAAGTAGCCTACTACTTACAAAGTATCGTACAAAAACTTGACCCCACACGCCCCGTGAGTAATGGTATGGACAGACCGCAAGACATTTTGCGCAACAATATGGCAGCGACAATGCAGTTGGCGGGGTTCAACTACCGTCCGTTTAAATACCGAGAAGCCTATAAAAAGTTGCCACAGCGTTTGTTTTTGGGTAGCGAAACGGCTTCAACGGTGAGTTCGCGTGGGGTATACAAATTTCCTGTGGTACGAAAATCGATGGCAAAGTATGCTGATATGCAATCATCATCATACGATGTAGAGCACTGTGGATGGTCGAATTTACCAGAAGACGACTGGATACACCAAGAAGATTTGCCTTATATGATAGGTGAATTTATTTGGACAGGGTTTGACTATTTAGGAGAACCTACGCCCTACTATGTGGAATGGCCTTCGCATAGTTCTTATTTTGGTGCTGTAGATTTAGCAGGCCTTCCGAAAGACCGCTTCTACCTATACCGCTCGCATTGGAACAAAGAGGCTGAAACGCTTCATATTCTTCCGCATTGGAACTGGGAAGGGCGCGAAGGAGAAACAACCCCTATATTCGTTTATACTAATTATCCTTCGGCAGAGCTTTTTATCAATGGGAAAAGCCAAGGGAAACGCTATAAAGATCTCAGCATCAAACTAGAAGAGGAGGAAAAAGATGGCAACCCTGAAGATTTGGAACGCCAAAAGCGTTACAGACTGATGTGGATGGACACTAAATACGAAGCGGGGGTAGTGAAAGTAGTAGCTTATGACAACAATGGCAAAGCGGTGGCGGAAAAAGAAATACGCACCGCAGGCAAGCCTTACGCTTTACGCCTTATAACTCATAAAGAAACGGCTTTTTCGCCCAATGGAAAAGACCTTGCTTACATAACTGTAGAGGCAGTGGACAAGGATGGCAATTTGTGCCCCAATGTGAATGATTTGGTAACCTTCAGCGTAAAAGGTGTGGGAAGCTATCGCGCAGCAGCTAATGGCGACCCTACTTGTACCGATGTATTCCACTTGCCTAAGATGCATCTTTTCAATGGAAAATTGGTAGTAATAGTACAATCGGGTGAGGAGAAAGGCAAAACAACACTAAAAGCGCAAAGCAAGCGATTGAAGGGAGAAATAACAATTATAAGTGAATAATTATGGCAAAAGAAACCCCGCTAATGAAGCAATACAACCAGATAAAGAGCAAATATCCTGATGCGTTATTGCTTTTCAGAGTTGGTGATTTCTACGAAACTTTTGGAGAAGATGCGGTAAAAGCAGCTGCGGTGCTTGATATAGTGCTTACTAACCGAAATAACGGCACGGAGCGCTCGGAGTTGGCAGGCTTTCCGTATCACTCTATCAATACGTATTTGCCACGCCTTGTAAAAGCGGGGTATAGAGTAGCCATATGCGACCAATTGGAAGACCCCAAAACGGTGAAAGGAATCGTAAAACGGGGTGTTACTGAATTAGTTACCCCTGGTGTTGCCCTAAACGATGACATACTACAATCTAAAAGCAATAATTTTTTGGCTTCGGTATGGATAGGCAAGCAAGTGAATGGGGTTGCTTTTTTGGATGTATCGACAGGAGAGTTTTTGGTATCGCAAGGCGACAAGAGCTATATAGATAAATTACTACAAAACTTTCACCCTAGCGAATTGCTTATCGCTAAACATCAAAAGAAAGAATTTGCAGCAGCTTTTGGCGGTGATTTTCATTGTTTTTATTTAGAAGACTGGGTTTTTAAAGAAGATTATGCCCAGCAACTGCTCACCAAGCATTTTCAAACAAACTCTCTGAAGGGCTTTGGTGTAGAAGAGCTTACCGATGCTTTGCTTAGCGCGGGGGCTATATTGTACTATCTATCGGAAACACAACATCACCAGTTACAGCACATAACACGTATACAGCGAATTGCCGAAGAGGCTTATGTGTGGCTTGATAAATTTACGATTAGGAATTTAGAGCTTTATACGGGTAGTTCGGCACAATCGGTGAGTTTGCTGGATGTGATTGATAAGACGCTTTCGCCAATGGGCAGCCGTACCCTGAAGCGATGGCTGGCACTTCCGCTAAAAAAGATAGAAAAAATACGACAACGACACGAGGTAGTAGCTTACTTCTTGAAACAACTACCCGAATTAGAAAGCATAAAAGAGCATATAGCGCGCATAGGTGATATTGAGCGGCTGATATCAAAAGTCGCTACACAAAAGATTAATCCGCGAGAGGTGGTGCAATTGTGTAGCTCATTGGAACATATTCCGCAAATAAAACAACTATGCTTGACTTCAGGCAACGAATCGCTAAGCTTATTGGGCGACAAATTGCACGACTGCCAGCAGCTGTGTGCACGCATACGCGAAACCCTCAATGAAGAGGCTCCGGTGAATATTGCTAAAGGTAATGCTATTGCTGCGGGCTATTCGGCAGAATTGGACGAATTGCGAGGATTATCGCATTCGGGAAAGTCGTATTTGGACGATTTGCTGCTAAGAGAAACCCAACGCACGGGTATTCCTTCGCTAAAAATAGACAATAACAATGTTTTTGGTTATTATCTTGAAGTGCGCAATACGCATAAAGACAAAGTACCTGCCGACTGGGTGCGCAAACAGACTTTGGTGAATGCTGAGCGTTATATCACCAATGAGCTGAAAGAATATGAGGCAAAAATACTGGGGGCTGAAGAGAAAATAGGGCAATTGGAACAAGCCCTTTATGCTGAGCTTCTGAACTATATAGCTGAATATATAGCCCCTGTGCAGCAGAACGCTATCTTGGTAGGGCAAATAGATTGCCTTGCGGGCTTTGCAACACTTGCTTTACAAAACAATTATCAGCAGCCTGAAATGAGTGATGACTATGTAATAGACATCAAGGAAGGGCGACACCCTGTAATTGAGAAACAATTACCTATAGATACCCCTTATATTGCTAACGATGTGTATTTAGACCGTGAGCAGCAACAAATTATAATGATTACGGGTCCTAATATGTCGGGTAAATCGGCAATATTGCGGCAAACAGCACTCATCGTATTATTAGCACAAATAGGTAGTTTTGTGCCTGCTACCTCAGCACACATAGGGATTATTGATAAGATTTTTACTCGTGTGGGGGCAAGTGATAATATATCGCTGGGAGAATCTACTTTTATGGTAGAGATGAACGAAGCGGCACTGATACTAAACAATATATCGGAACGCAGCTTGGTGCTTTTGGACGAGATTGGTAGGGGGACAAGTACTTATGACGGTATCTCGATAGCGTGGGCTATAGCAGAGTACTTGCATCAGCACCCTTCGCGCGCTAAAACGCTGTTTGCAACCCACTACCACGAGCTTAATGAAATGACAGAGAGCTTTGAACGCATCAAGAACTACAACGTATCGGTAAAAGAAACCACTGACAGCGTGCTTTTTTTGCGTAAATTGGTTGCTGGAGGTTCGGCACATAGTTTTGGGATACACGTAGCTAAAATGGCAGGTATGCCCCAATATGTAATACAGAAAGCTAACAAAATGCTTCAGAAGCTAGAAGAAAACCACAATATAGCACCGCAAACTTCTTTGAAAAGTAGCAATAAAGAGATGCAGCTTAGTTTTTTTGACCTCAACGACCCTCTATTAGAAGAACTAAAAACAGATTTGTTGGGCTTAGACCTCAATACCCTAACCCCTATTGAGGCTTTGATGAAGCTAAATGAAATGAAGGCACGTTTTAAAACTAATAAATAACTGAAATGCAAGAAATACAAGAACAGCAAATATATGGCATACGAGCGGTAATAGAAGCCGTGAATGCAGGCAAAACCATTGATAGGGTATTTTTGCAGAAAGGACTGCAAGGGACACTTTATAAAGAACTATTGACGACACTGCAAGGGGCACAAATAGCTACACAATACGTGCCTATAGAAAAGCTGAACCGAATGAGTAAGAAAAACCACCAAGGGGTAATTGCTACCTTGTCGCCTGTAGAATATCAGGATTTTGAAGAATTGGTAATTGGAGTAACCGAGAGTGGCAAAGTGCCTCTTTTCTTGATATTAGACCACTTGCAAGACGTGCGAAATTTTGGAGCTATAGTACGTACCGCTGAATGTACAGGGGTATCGGGGATTATAATTCCGAAGCGCGGGAGTGTAAGCGTTACAGCCGATGCGGTAAAAACCTCGGCAGGAGCCGTTTTCAGAGTGCCTATATGCAAAGTAGACAACTTGATTGATGCTGTGTATTACTTGCAAGGTAGCGGCATCAGGGTAGTAGCTGCTACAGAAAAGACTAATAATCTGCTTTATAGCGAAGATTTTACCACTCCTTTGGCAATAGTAATGGGTGCCGAAGATGTAGGCATTTCGGGAGGGGTACTAAAAGTAGTAGATAGCCGAGTGAAATTACCTATGGCAGGCGAAATTGGGTCGCTAAATGTTTCGGTAGCTTGTGCTGTATTTTTGTATGAAGCAGTAAGACAACGAGAGTAATTTTGAATTTTGAATTTTAAGAGCCTGTCGGAAAAGTTTGGTTTCGTGAGGGCGATTTGCCAATCGCCCCTACAATGTGAATAAAAGTAATTGATTATCAGGGCAATTAACTTTGTCAAACTTTAAAAGTTTGACAAAGTGTGTGGCGCAGTCAAAAAAAAATGCGAGCTCATTTATTGGCTCGCATTTCTTATATTGTCGTTTTATTATTTAAGTTTGTAAGTAAGTCCTACGCCTAATACTTCGCGTATTTGGAATGCTTTAGCTGCATTGTCATCATAAATAGCTTGGAAAGTAAAGTTTGCACTCAAATATTTGTTGATAGACATTACTATATTAGCTGTATAATCTATATCTATATTCTGAGGTTTATCTAAATAGTTGCTATAAAGACCGAGTATGTTCTCAAAGCTTACGTTATCCATCGGAGCGAATTTGTAGTAAGCATTGAGCGAGAAACCGAGCTCGTAACGCAATGTTTTACCTTTTTCAACGCCATAAAAACTTCCAAACTCTGTCCAGCGTTTAGCTGCTGTAGTAAGTTTTGAGGTTGCAGGCGCTAAGTTCACTTTCAAGTTGTCGTTTTTCTTCCACAACATACCAGGACCAAATTGTATATACCCTGGTGAAAGGAGTGAGTTTATCCAAGTGCGGTCGGTAGTGGTATATTTGTAACCATCAGCCATTTGGGTTTTGAAGTTGAAGAAGAAAGAGGCATACCAAGTGTTGGATAGCTGGTACCCTGCTACTGAGTTGACTTCAAAACGGTCATTGGTTTTGCGAGTGTATTTGTCGCTTTCCAATTTAGTTAAACCATAGTCGATATATAGGTTGTTATCCCACGCCCATTTGTCTTTTTTGTAGTTAAGTGAATAACTTACAGCAAGGTTGGCAGCAAGGTTGTTAGTACCTCCACCTGTCCAATCGTGGTTGAATGCTGATTGCGAAAACATTAGCGATGCATTACCGCCTTTGCTCCAGTGAGGGGCAGGTGCTGCTTCTTCGGCAGGAGCCACTGTTGGGTCTTGCGCTACACCGTCTTCTTGTGCGAAAATTGCCATTGTTGACAATAGGCATACTGAAAATAAAATTTTTTTCATAAGTGATATAAGTAAATTATTTATTATTAGTTACAAAAATCCGAGTTCTAATTTTGCCACTTCGCTCATCATATCTTGGTTCCAAGGTGGGTCGAAGGTAAGTTCAACGATAGTTTCGTGTACTTCGTCTATACTTTGTACTTTTTCTTTCACTTCCATTGGCAACGCCTCTGCTACGGGGCAATTGGGCGAGGTGAGTGTCATTAGTATTTTTACATCGTTTTGTTCGTTTACGAACACGTCATATACAAGACCGAGTTCGTAAATATCTACGGGTATTTCGGGGTCGTAAATGCCTTTCAATACCTCTACTATTTTTTCGCCTAAGGCTTCTGTGTCTACCATTATTTAATTCTGAATTTTGAATTTTGAATTTTGAATTATATCAAGTGCATATTTTTTCATTTGTGTAAGCATACTTACTAGTCCGTTGGCACGTGTGGGCGAAAGATGCTCTTTGAGTTGTATTTTATCAATGAACGCTGTATCGGCTGCTGCAATTTCTTGGGGGGTATGCCCTGTGAACACACGCACCAAGAGTGCTACAATGCCTTTGGTAATAATAGCATCGCTATCGGCAGTAAAGTGTATCAGAGTGCCATCGTACTGGGCGTGCAACCACACTTGGCTTTGGCAGCCTTTGATGAGGTATTGGTCGGTTTTGTATTTTTCGTCTATTAGGGGGAGGCTTTTGCCGAGTTCTATGAGATATTCGTAACGTTGCGTCCAATCTTCAAAGAATGAAAATTCGTCAATAAGTTGGTTTTGAATTTCTTGTATCGTCATACAGTTGTGATTTAGGGTGCAAAGGTACGAAATAATTATGAATTATTAATGAATTAGTGAATTAAAATAGTCTTAGTCTTTAGTCGGTGCGTTATCCTTCGCTAAACCTTCGCTCATCCTTCGCTGAACCTTCGCTCATCCTTCGCTCAGGGTTCGGTGTAGGAATGTGGGATAAACCGGATAGGGGTATCGTTGTTTTTACCAAAATGTATGCCATATTTTGATGACTAATAACTGATTTAAATTTCGTATCTTTGCGGCGTTTATTAAACTTTATTATAATGCGTTTTAAAGAGTATAAAATTCTTTTCTACAGGTTGTTACTTGTATATGTTGCTTATTTTTTAGCTCGATTGGCTTTTTTTGGCTTCAACCATTCGCACCTTATCGTAGATGGTATTAGCGACTTGGCTAGATTGTGCTTTTACGGATTGTTGTTCGACACTACGGCTATTATCTATGTAAATTTGCTTTTTATCTTCCTCAGTATCCTCCCTTTGAAGGTAAATACGCAAGGGTGGTATCAAAAAGTATTGTTTTGGTGTTACTTTTTGATGAATATTCCTGCTTTTTTACTTAATTTCATCAATATTGCTTACTTTTCGTACAACAAAACAGGTCTTACTACCAACGATTGGGCATTGGTACAACACGAAGAAAACGCTTTGGGCTTGCTTATGGGCTTTTTAGTACGCTATTGGCTCATCTTTTTGTGCTTTTTAGTGGTGTGCGTGCTTTGGGTGATAGCTTATAAACGCATAGGTATTGCTCATAGGGTTGTAGTGCGCCCTTTGCGCTATTTTACGACTTCGGTAGTGTTTATTTTAGTACTCGCACCTGTGCTGGTATTCGGTATCAGGGGGATGAACTTCAGCCCTGGTGTGGTGCCGCTGAGTGTGATTGATGCGGGAAAATATGCGCGCGACATTTCGCAGGTACACTTACTGCTAAATGCGCCTTTTTCGGTAATACGAACGATGAATAAGAATAAAACTTTCAGAGAATATAACTTTACCGATGAAAAGTATATTGAAGCGAATATCAAACCGATAAAGCAATACAAGCGGGTAGTAACCGAAAAACCTAATGTGGTGCTTATCATCTTAGAAGGTATGGGGGCTGAATATTTTGGGTTGCTGAATGAGGGCTTGCCTATTGAGGGATACAAAGGGTATACGCCTTTCTTAGACTCGTTGGCGCGCAAGGGGTTCTATTTCAGTAATATCTACTCGAATAGTGTGCATTCTATTGAAGGGATTTCCGCAGTTACGGCTGGGATGCCTACTTTTCAGAAACCTTTTGTAAATTCGGCTTATGCTCCGCAACGGGGCTTGGCTTCTATAGCGTGGGTAGCGCGCGACTTGGGTTACGAAACGCTGTTTGCGCACGGGGCTACCAATGGCTCGATGAGTATTGATGCTTTTGCTCGCCAAGTGGGGTACGAGCGCTATGTTGGCAGAACTGAGTTCAATGACGACCGCTACTACAACGGAAAGTGGGGAATTGACGATGAGCCTTTTTTGCAGTATTTTGCAAAGGAAATCAACAAAATGAAAGCTCCTTTTTTGGCAACGGTATTTACGCTTTCATCGCACGAACCTTATATAGTACCCGAACCGCACAAAGGGCGATTCAACAAAGGGGCTATGGAAATGCACAATGTGGTAGCCTATACCGATTTTGCTATCAGTCGCTTTTTTGAAACTGTAAAAAAGGAGGCTTGGTATGAGAATACTATTTTTGCTATTATCCCCGACCATACCACTGTGGATTATTACCCTTATTACCAACAGAAAATAACACACCATCGCATTCCTATCATTCTTTACAGTGCCAATAAAACCCTGATTCCGCAAGGGCATTCGGCAGTATTAGGACAACAGATAGACCTCTTCCCTACCCTTGCCGACCTAATGGGGTATCAGAAGCCTTTCCGCTCGTGGGGGCGTAGCCTTATGAGTACTATTGCCGATGAAACTCCTCGTGCTTACGTTACCAATGCTCAATTCTACCAGCTGATGCAAGGCAATTACACTTATGTGTTAGACCCCAATGGCGAGGTGGTGGGCGTATATGCTATTGACGACTACAATTTGAGCAAAAACCTAAAAGATGCACAAGGCAATAATGAAGAAATAAAAAAAGGCATCGCCGATATGCGTGCCTTTATACAAGATTATAACGATAGGATTATCAATGATAAGCTAAAGTAAGATTGCGGAAAAGAATGGGCAAAAACAACTGAGGCAGCGCGCCCATAAGGTAGCTGAGTAGCACCGTGCGCATACGCTGATGGGTAAGGTATATTTGCACTGTTATATCTGCTCCGCTAAGAAATAACAAAAAGGCAATAATATAGGTCATATCTTTCTGAAAGAGAATACTCATCAGCAAAGTGAAGGTAGTGAGTGCCCCCATACCCATTGCCGACATATTACTGCGAATTTTGAAGAACAAAAAGAAGAGTATTGTAATACACCCCACCGTAAGCCCTATGATATAAAAGTGTATAAACGGAAACTTCTCAAAAGGGGTTATCCAAAAGGCTACTGACAGCAATATTACTATATAGCCGTACAGTAGCCATTTTTGTTTTTCATCGGGTATTAAAAAAGGATTTTCTAACCAATTAAATACAAAAAGGATAAGATATACCATTGTAGGTAATGCTACTGTTATAAGAAGTAGCAACAACCACGTAAGCCTTATTTCGCTTATGGTAAGAAAAATAGGGATGTGAAATAACACAATCATAGCCCCATAGATAGGGAACCATATAGGGTGCGCCAAAAACGATATGAGATAGTTATAGTAACGCATCACTCTAAGGTATCTTGTGTGGGGGCAGGGGGTTCGGGCAGCGTGTCGGTAGCTGAAGCAGGGTTACCTAAAAAGTACTCTTCCAGCTCTTTATCGCGCATATAGAGACGCACAGAACCTTTGAATATATCCCATTGCTTTTGGAAGAAAGCAGGGTCGTAATCTTTGGTTACAAGCAAGAGCTCGCCATAGCGGTCTACACAATATTGTATTTTGTGAGCGTTATCGTTTAGCTGAGCCGCAGGCAGATGGTTGTAGTAGTTCATTTCCTCTTGATACTTTTGGGCTATCTGCACTGCAATAGCTTGCGCTTTTTGGGGCTCGCCCACTTGGTAATAACCTTTGATGAATGGCTCTAACGAAAAGTAATAACCATATGAAGCTACAGGCATATTTTTCATAGCAATATCCATCACTTCTTTAGCTTTATCGTTTTTGCCTTCTTTGATAAGCTGTTCGGTAAGGCGTGCCAAATTACCCCTAAAGATAATACTATTCTTACGAGTTTCGGGGTCTAAATAAATATCCTCTCTACCCATATTACCCCACGTCCATTGTTTTACGATATTGTACATCAATTCGCTATCGATGCGCCCCATATCGTAAGGATTACTTTTATCAATAGGCGTTTTGATAGGCACCAGCTTATACACCAAGCCGTCCAACTGCAAGTAGTCTTTCATCCAAATATACTCGGCAGCATCCATACTACCGCCTGTAAAGTAGATAGGGCGTTTCCAATCGTTATTAGCAATGATATCAAGCATCAACACACGAGCCTTATCGATAGCGTTAGGCAAGGTAATATCTATATAATCTACTATTTTATCAGCATCTTCAGGTTTTACGATACCACTTTTTAGCACGTTTTCTTTATTTACAGGGATACGTATTTTATTGGTAGGGTAATAAAAGAAAGTTTGCTGATATTCGCCTCGCCCTCTCACCGATTGGGTAGCAGGATCGCCAGAGGTAATCCAATTCACAAAATCTTTGATATTCCAACGATTATCGGTGCGTTTTTGGTAATATACCGCCTCGCGCACACCGTGAGCGTATTGGCTATGCACAATTTGCGAAGGTATGGGGGTACTTTCGTAAGCCTTGCGCTTCATTTGGTCTATATACCAATCGGTTTGCAAAAGACTTGTATTGATTACGCGTACATCGGTGCGGTAACCTTCAATCTCTTGGGCATACCACAACAAGAAAGTATCGTTATCGCCTATGGTAAATATCATAGCATCTTTATCTTTGGCGATAGATTCTAAGTAAGCATCGGCAATAAACTCTGCCGAATATTTTTGAGAGCGGTCGTGGTCGTCCCAGTTTTCAGCAGCCATTAGTAGCGGTACCAATAGCGAAAAAGCTACTGCACCAATAGCTGTAACGTTAGGAGTCAGGTATTTTTTTATCAAGTCGTAGATTGCGTACACTCCGTAGCCTATCCAAATTGCAAAGGCGTAGAACGACCCCACAAGAGCATAATCGCGCTCGCGTGGCTCGAACGGACGCTCATTGACGTATATTTTTAGCGCCAAGCCTGTAAAGAGGAGTAAAACGAGTATCACCCACGTTTGGCGTTCGCTCTTCACCGACATATAGAACAAGCCCAACAAGCCCAACAACAAAGGCAAAAAGTAATAAGTATTGCGAGCCTTGTTGTTTAGCACATCCGAAGGCAAGTTCTTTTGCGACCCCAAGTGCATCTCATCTACAAAAGGAATCCCCGACAGCCAGTTGCCGTGGTCGGCTTCCATTTTGCCTTGTATATCATCTTGCCTACCAATAAAGTTCCACGCAAAGTAGCGGAAATACATATAGCCAAATTGGTAGTTAAAAAGGTACTGCATATTCTTCCAGAAGCTAGGTTTTTCTACTTCTATATAATCGCGGTACTCTGTCAAGAACTGATCGTAGCGCTCAGGAGGCATTGGGCGCAATGTATTTTGCTTGTGCAACTCTTGCAGCAGCTGATATAGTTTAGGTTCTTCATAGGCTTCTTGGCTAATCTTGAAATCCAAATTACCCGTCAGCTTCATATAATTAGCAGCGTGCTGTGGGCTCCACATACGCGGCAAGAACCCTTTCTGATTTCTATTGGAAGCCACTTGGGCATTTTTATATTGGTTTACAATAATATACCTGCCCGTAGTGTAATCGCGCTCGTATTTAGGTTTGGCATCTTCATAAGGGTGTTCTTCATCTATGCCTGCGTATTTATCAGAATACATAGGTCCGTAAAACAAATGCGTTTCAGGATATTGCTCTAAGTTGTAGTACGCCAAAAGCAAACGCGCATCGGTAGGGCTATTTTCGTTGATAACCGTATCGGCATTAGAGCGTATGGGTATCATCAGCCACGATGAAAATCCTACAAATACAAACAACAAACACAAGGTAGCGGTTTGCAATCGCACATTGTTCTTTTTGTTGGCATATTGCAAGGTGAAGAAGAAAAACGCCACCACACTAAGCCCTGCAATAATTGTCCCCGAATTGAACGGCAGCCCAAAGGTATTTACAAAAAACACCTCTAAGTAACCAAAGTAAGCCAATGTGTAGGGTAATATCAGTTTGAATATCAGCAACAAAATTGCGATAGAAACTACATTGGCAATCACAAAATTGACAAATGTTTTAGGGTATTTACTGTTGAAGAAATACAGCATCCCAATAGCGGGTATGGTAAGCAATGCCATAAAGTGCACCCCAAAAGAGAGACCCACTACCAGCGAAATCAGCAGCAACCAGCGGTCGCCACGCTCTTCTTGCAGGCTATCAGTCCATTTAATGCCGAGCCAAAACATCACCGACATAAAGAGCATCGCCATTCCGTACACCTCAGCTTCTACAGCATTGAACCAAAAACTATCCGAAAAAGTGTAAGCCAAGCCACCCACTACCCCACTGCCCATCACAGCGATAACGTGCGAAGTGGTAAGGGTAGTTGTAGTGCGAAGGGCTATTTTTTTAGTAAGATTTACAATGATAAAATACAAGAAAAATACAGTGAAGGCACTCGATAGCACCGACATCATATTTACAAAAAATGCAATCTTATCGGCATTAGGAGCAAAAGCCGCTATAAAAGCCCCTACCATCTGAAAAAAAGGTGCTCCTGGAGGGTGCCCCACCTGCAATTTTGCCGAAGTGGCTATATACTCACCACAATCCCAAAAACTCACCGTAGGCTCTACCGTAAGTGTATAAGTGATTAGGGCAATGGCAAAAACCACCCAACCCATAATAAGATTGTATTTTTTAAAATCTTTCTCGCTCATTGTCGTTCTGTAAGATAATTATTTGTAAAGTGTTTTTCCGTAAAGTTCAGCTACTTTATCCCAGTCAATCACATTGAAAAAATTAGCAATGTAATCGCCTCGTTTGTTTTGATATTTCAAGTAATAAGCGTGTTCCCACACATCCATAGCCAAGATAGGCACACCGCTTACGCCTATGTTGGGCATCAAAGGGTTATCTTGGTTGGCAGTGCTCACCACGCTTAGTTTTTCGTCATTTACTACCAAGAAAGCCCAACCCGAACCAAAACGTTTGCTACCCGCTTCAGCAAATGCTTTTTTGAAGTTCTCAAAGCTACCAAAGTCGCGCTTAATAGCCTCCATCAGTGTACCTTTAGGCTCACCACCTCCTTTAGGTGATATTACCCCAAAATACATATTGTGGTTGTAGTAGCCCCCCGCATTATTGCGCAAAGCAGCATTATTAGGGTCTAAGTTTTTAAGTACCTCTTCTATGCTTTGTGAAGCGTAGGGAGTACCTGCTACAGCTTTGTTCAGGTTGTGCAAGTAGCCCACATAGTGTCTAGAAAAGTGAATGTACATTGTTTCGGCATCAATATAGTCAGCCACAGCATCATAATCGTAAGGCAGTGGTATTACTGGAAAAGCCCCTTTGTCGGCTTTTGTTACCACATCTATGGGTTTGCCGTAATCTTGCTTGTGGCAAGATTTTTCAGTTTTTTTGCACTTTTTAGATTTCTTTTCTTGGGCATAAGTAGTTCCCACGCCCATTGCCATTGCCAACGCTATAGCCGCAACAGTAAATGTTCTTTTTAGTAACATAATTCGTTTTTTTTATTAGTGATTTGTTTTTATTATTTATCATTGCGATGCTCTTTATACACCCCCAGCACTTTCAGCTCTTCGGTCATTACCTGTAGCAAATAAAGCGCCCGCTCATAATTGCGAAGGTCATCAAAAGAAGCATCTACAAAGAAAGCGTATTTCCAAGGGGTATCAATCACAGGCATTGATTGTATTTTGCTCATATTCAGCTCGCAATCGCGTAGTACGTTTAGCACTGTAGCGAGGCTACCACTTTTGTCGTACAACTGAAACTTCAGCGAAACCTTGTTGCAATCGTCAGTAGGCAATACAGCAGCGGCAGTGCTTAGCACTACAAAACGCGTTGCATTGCGCTGTATGGTTTGTATGCTATGTGCCAAAATATCCAAGTTGTAAAGGCTTGCGGCAGCACTCGATGCGATAGCAGCCACTCCCTTTTCGCCTTGCTCAGCTATTTGCTTGGCAGCCGTAGCAGTATCGGGAGCTTCCACCAGCCTAATGTTCTGCTTATCAGCAAAATAGTCTTTACATTGCAGCAAAGCCATATAGTGCGACCGTACCTCAGTAATATTCTCCAAAGTTTGCCCAGCAAGCGCCAACAAATGATGTTGAATATTCATATAGTACTCGCCCCGTATGTGCAAGTTGTGCTTATCTATAAGCGTATAGTTAGGCAGTATAGCACCTGCAATACTATTTTCAATAGCCATTACTCCCCAGTCAGCAGCCCCGCTCAAAAGAGTTCGTACTAAGGTGTCGAAGTTTCGGCACTCTACCACCTCTATTGCGTTGCCAAAATAAGCCTCAGCAGCCTGATAGTGAAATGCCCCTTTAGTTCCCTGAATGGCAACTATTGTAGGCTTTTCCATTATATTTGTAGTTTTTGTCCTACATTCAGCAATATCAAGTCTTTACCTTTAGCTTTAAAACCGCGTATAGCACCCTCTTTATCATCTACTTTTATAAAGCGGTTCGTATCGTAGTGATAGCCCAACACACGGTTGCACTTCACAAAGTCCGAAGCCATAATAGCATCATCTACGTCCATAGTAAAGTTACCCCCTATAGGTAGTACTGCAAGGTCAAGTTTATAGCGCACCGGAATAAGCTGCATATCAAAGTGCAAAGCTGTAGCTCCCGCTATATAGATGCTTCTGTCGTTTGTTTTAATCACAAAGCCACAAGCACAACCACCACCAGCACCACCATTATCAAAAGTAGAAGAGTGCAACGCAGGAACCATTTTCACGCTTCCAAAGTTGAAGTCAAACGAACCACCCAAATCCATAGGGTGCGCATTTTCTATCCCAAGACCAAAAAAGTGATTTGTAATCTCGTAGTTAGAAATAATTTGCGCTTTGGTACGTTTGGCAATAGCCTCCACATCGTAAGTGTGATCTTGTTGCGCAGTAGTGATGAGAATAAAGTCAGCAGGTACCGAATTGATGTCGATACTGCTTGCCAAAGGGTTATCCGAGATAAAAGGGTCTACCAACAAATGTGTGTTCCCAATTTTGATACCCACGCAGGCGTGTCCGTAGTAAGTTAATTCCATAGTTATTATGATAATTAAAAAGATATATTAATTTCTAACGACTCCCAAGCAATAGCAATACCGAAAGCAAAAACGTACTAAGTGCCACCACTTTCAGTTCCTTATCCAATAGCTTAAGGTCTTTATTTTGTCGTACCCTGAGCAAATGTGCTACCAAAGGCACAAATGCCAATATATAAAGCAGTTCCCATCGCATCTGCAAACGCCATACCGAGTAGCCCAGCATCGAAACCATAGCCAAAACCACCAAGTAATAATGGTAATATTTTGCCAGTTCAATACCCATCTTTACTACCAAAGTATGTTTCCCCGACTGCTTATCATTCTCATAATCGCGCATATTGTTTAGGTTCAGCACAGCTACACTCAGCAAGCCTATAGCAGTAGCAGGCAAAAAAATATAAGCAGGCAAGGCTTGCCTATACAAAAAATAACTGCCTACAACACTTACCAAACCAAAAAACACAAACACAAATACATCGCCCAGCCCGCGATAGCCATACGCCGATTTACCCACCGTATATTTAATAGCGGCTACTATGCACAAAGCCCCAAGAATGAGGAAAAAGAGTACATAGCCCAAATTCTCCAAGCCAAAAGCTGCGTATATAAGTGCTATAGCCGAAAGAAACGACAAGGCAGCCGTAATTATCACCACGCGCTTTAGTTCGCTACGCGTGATAGCACCACTTTGCAGAGCCCGTTTCGGACCCAAGCGCTGGTCGTTGTCCGTACCCTTTACCCCATCGCCATAGTCGTTGGCAAAGTTGGAGAGTATTTGGAATAGTATGGTGGTTAGCAATGCTAGCACAAAAATATCAGTTCTGAACCCCTCTACATCTTCACGGCGAGCAATAGCACTCCCCGTAATAATCCCCGCCACCGATAGCGGCAAAGTGCGCAAGCGTGCTGCACTGATAAGCGTCTTTATCGTCATAGCTCAGTATTAATCATCGCCCACAACCTATCTTTAAGCACCTGCAACCCCTTACCCGATACAGACGAGATAAACAAGAAAGGCACATCGGCTAAACTTGCCTGTAACTCGTGGCGAAGGGCTTCAGTAAGCTCCTCGTCCAATATATCAGCTTTAGAAATTGCTATCAATCGCTGTTTGTCTAATAGTTCAGGGTTATAAGCCTCTAGTTCGTTTAGCAAAATGCGGTATTCGGCAGCAATATCATCGCTATCGGCTGCTATTACAAACAGCAAAGCAGCGTTGCGCTCTATATGACGCAAAAAGTAATGACCTAAGCCTTTGCCTTCGGCTGCCCCTTCTATAATACCGGGGATATCAGCCATTACAAACGATTGATAGTCGCGATGTTCTACAATTCCTAAGTTGGGTTTTAGGGTCGTAAAAGGATAATCGGCAATTTTAGGCTTTGCCGAAGTAAGTACCGACAGCAGGGTCGATTTGCCAGCATTGGGGAAACCTACCAAACCTACATCAGCCAATACCTTCAGCTCTAATAACAACTCGCGTTCTTCACCAGGTAACCCAGGTTGTGCATAGCGCGGCGTTTGATTGGTAGCGGTGCGGAAGTGCCAATTGCCTAAGCCCCCTTTGCCCCCACGCAAGCAGATGATTTCTTGCGCATCTTCGGTAATTTCAAAGAGGACTTCCTCAGTAAAGGCATCTTTTACAATAGTTCCTAAAGGCACTTCTATATACACATCTTTACCATCAGCACCAAAACTACGGTTAGCACCACCCGCCTCGCCGTGGCTTGCTACAAAATGCTTCTGAAATTTAAAGTGGATAAGCGTCCAGAGGTGCTTATTACCCTTGAAGATAATATGCCCTCCCCTACCGCCATCACCACCATCGGGACCTCCTTTGGGTACAAATTTTTCTCGATGTAGGTGCATAGAGCCTGCGCCTCCTTTTCCTGATGCGGCGTATATCTTTACGTAATCGGTAAAGTTTCCTTCTGTCATTATTTACTTTTTATGAGGTCTATTGCTTGTGATAGACGCTGTGTAATTTCCTCGATACTGCCAATACCATCAATAGGATAATATTTGTCTTGTTGTTGGTAGTAAGCAATCAAAGGAGCTGTTTTTTCGTTGTATTCGGCAAAGCGGTTGCGTATTTTAGTTTCATCTTGGTCATCAGCACGCCCACTTACTTTGCCGCGCCCTATGATGCGCTCTACAAGCACTTCGTCATCAGCCTCAAGAGCTAAAGTGCCGTGTATTTTCATATCTTTTGAAGCTAAAAAAGCATCTAAGGCTTCTGCTTGTGCAATAGTACGTGGGAAGCCATCGAATATAAACCCTTTAGCATCAGGATTTTTGGCTACTTCTTCTTGTAGCATTTTTATAGTAACATCATCGGGCACAAGGTCGCCGCGGTCGGTATATGAGCGCACCAAACGTCCTAATTCGGTTTCGTTTTTGATGTGATAACGGAAAATATCACCTGTTGAGATGTGTACTAATCCGTATTTTTCTTTTAAGAATGCGGCTTGTGTGCCTTTGCCAGCGCCTGGCTTGCCAAAAAGTACTATGTTTGTCATTGTTAATGAGGTATTTAGTTGATATACTTCGGGAAGGTTACGCCCCAGTTCGTCATAATCTAAGCCATAGCCTACAATAAAGCGGTTGGGGATAGGTTTCCCTACGTAATCTATTTTCAAATCTTTGGTATAGGCATCGGGCTTAAAGAAAAGCGTAGCGATGCGGAAAGAATGTACCTTTTTATCAGCAAAGATACGATAAATTTCTTCAAGTGTATTGCCTGTATCTACAATATCTTCTATCACAACTACATCTTTTCCTTCTAAATCATCGGAAAGACCAATGAGGTGATGTATTTTTCCTGAGCTTTGAGTTCCCTCATAAGAAGCCATTTTTACAAACGACAACTCGCAGAGCCCTTTGTAACGCCTCACAAGGTCGGCAGCAAACATAAATGAGCCGTTTAGTATACATACGAATACGGGGCGGCTATCGCCTAAATCTTGATAGATTTCATCTGCCACTCGCGCTACTATTTCCTGCAATTGTACTGCAGTTACGTAGGGTTCAAAAGTTTTGTCGTGTAATTTAATAAGTGACATTTTATATAATTTTTTGTTGTTAATTTTGTATTAAGGCTGCTCCAGCCCTGCCAGCTTTCCTTCGGTGCGTTTTATCCTTCGTCACATACTCGGCTGTGCCAGCTCGCCGACTTTCCTTCGTCACATACTCGGCTGTGCCAGCTCGCCGACTTTCCTTCGCTTATCCTTCGC
>ERZ773077.395-NODE-395-length-32973-cov-6.561304_pt1 | contig 32973 bp, 31 predicted proteins | sample MGYA00580612_ERZ773077 | MGnify/ENA primary metagenome ERZ773077 (study PRJEB29015, sample SAMEA2737971) | human oral metagenome | biome: human oral; feature: human-associated habitat; material: dental | place: China | collected 2021 ...
AGATGTTTATACTTCGCTAATTTTTCGCTTATCCTTCGCTCTTCCTGTATCCTTCCTATATCCAATGTAAAGAGTAGGTGTAGGGAGAAAAATTTTCTGCGATTTTCTCTTATTTTTGTTTGGAAAATTATCGAAACTTTTTATATCTTTGCGGTGTAATCCAAATAAAAAAATGCCTTATGAGAAATTTTTTTCTTTTAGCAATGATGTTAGTAACATTAACATATTGCGATAAAAAAGTAGATTGTCAGATTCCACCGCCTGAATTTACAATATTTATCAACAAAGCATCAGAAGTGCATAAAGAATTTGTTAATCAAGCCGGTGAGGTTGATAAAGCTAATATCAGCTTATACAAACAAAAAAACGGTGTAAAAGAATCGTATAGAATAATGTTTGGGTTTAATAGAACTCAAGAGGGAAAGGAATATTTGCATATAGGAACCCAACTTTGGTTTGAGAATGATGTTTACACTGGAAAAACAGAGACACTCTACCTTCAAAACGCTACTAAAACCCATAAAATAGAGGTGGATGGTTATATGGAGGATGGAGAATGTGGAAAGTATGCTGTTATTAATGAAATTCGTGTAGACGGTACAAAAATAGAAGTGCCCTATTTAATAAAATGATTTTTGTTTATTTTCTCAATCCTCTAAAATCTAAATTTTGCTAATTGATAAATTATTTGTATCTTTGTGCCCTTGATTTGATTACTTATAAACTTACCTAAATAAAAAATGGCAGAAGAAGTATATAACGAACAAAATACCGCTGACTATTCAGCTGATAATATCCAATCTCTCGAAGGTATGGAGCACGTGCGTATGCGCCCTTCTATGTATATAGGCGACGTGGGCGTACGCGGTTTGCATCACCTTGTGTATGAAGTACTTGACAACTCGATAGACGAGGCGCTGGCGGGCTATTGCGATATGATAGCCGTTACGATTAACGAGGATAACTCTATCACCGTAGAGGATAATGGGCGTGGTATCCCTGTGGATATTCACAAGAAAGAAGGCGTTTCGGCATTGCAAGTGGTAATGACCAAAATTGGTGCCGGTGGTAAGTTCGACAAAGGCTCTTATAAAGTGTCTGGTGGTTTGCACGGGGTAGGGGTATCGTGCGTGAATGCCCTTTCTAATCACCTGACTGCTACCGTATATCGCGATGGTAAGATATGGCAACAAGAGTACGAGCGCGGGGTGGCTCTCTATCCAGTAAAGCAATTGGGCGACACTGATAAGCGCGGTACTAAGGTTACTTTCTTGCCTGATGATACTATTTTTGAGCAAACTACTGAGTATAAATACGATACTCTTGCGGCACGTATTCGCGAGTTGGCTTATTTGAACAAGGGCATCACCGTGACGCTTACTGACCTAAGAAATAAAGACGAAAAAGGTAACTATATACACGAGAAATTCCATTCGGAAAAAGGACTTACTGAGTTTGTGAAATATCTTGATGGCAACCGTATTCCTATTATTGGGGGCGTGATTGCTATGGAAGGTGAGAAAAACGGTATACCGGTAGAGGTTGCGATGACTTACAACGATTCGTATACTGAAAACTTGCATTCTTACGTTAATAATATTAACACCTCAGAAGGGGGTACCCATTTGCAGGGCTTCCGTATGGGGCTTACTCGTACTCTTAAAGCGTACGCTGATAAGTCGGGATTGCTCGAAAAAATGAGCAAGGATAAGAAAAATCCTGTAGAAATAGAGGGTGATGACTTCCGTGAGGGGCTTACTGCGGTTATCTCGGTGAAAGTGGCTGAACCTCAGTTTGAGGGGCAAACGAAGACTAAGTTGGGTAACCGTGAGGTGACTTCGGCAGTATCGCAAGCGGTAGGTCAGATGCTTGAGGATTACTTAGAGGAGAATCCTAATGATGCTAAGACGATAGTAGAGAAAGTCATACTCGCTGCGCAAGCCCGTCAGGCAGCTCGTAAGGCTCGCGAGATGGTACAGCGCAAAAGTGTGATGAGTGGTGGTGGTTTGCCAGGGAAATTGGCTGACTGTTCGGAAGAAGACCCTAAGAAGTGTGAGCTTTTCCTTGTAGAGGGAGATTCTGCGGGGGGTACTGCTAAGCAAGGTCGCAATAAGGATATACAGGCTATTCTGCCCTTACGTGGTAAGATATTGAATGTAGAAAAAGCGATGCAGCACAAGGTGTTCGACAGCGATGAGATAAAGAATATTTATACTGCTTTGGGGGTAAGTGTGGGTACTGAAGAAGATGCTAAAGCTCTGAACCTTAGTAAGCTACGTTATCACAAAGTGATTATTATGTGTGATGCCGACGTAGATGGTTCGCACATTACTACGCTGATACTTACCTTCTTTTTCCGCTATATGCGCGAACTGATAGAAAACGAGCACGTATATATTGCTACGCCACCGCTTTACTTGGTGAAGAGCAAGACTAGCAAGCGCCAAGAGTATGCGTGGAGCGATAAGCAACGCGATGCGCTTTCAGCTGAAATGGGCAATGTGACTATTCAGCGTTATAAAGGTTTGGGTGAGATGAACGACCACCAGCTGTGGGATACTACTATGGACCCTGCTCACCGTACTTTGCGCAAGGTTACTATTGATAATGCTTCGGAAGCTGACCGTGTGTTCTCGATGTTAATGGGTGATGAGGTACCACCACGCCGTGAGTTTATCGAGAAAAACGCTAAATACGCTAAGATAGATGCGTAGGTGATTAGCCAATTTGGCGATTTGCTGATTTGTCGATTTGGCGATTTGTCAATTTGGTGATTTGGCGATTAGCAGATGAGGCTAAGGGATTTAAGGAATAATAACTAACGACTAAATATTATGCCATATACCATTACAATAACTAATGATAGTAGAGCAGCTTTAGACTTTGTGAAGTTCGCTAAGAACCTTGATTTTGCAGAGGTTACTAAAATAAAAGAACCTAAAAAGGTGGCTTTTAGCGAACAAGAAGTGCTTGAAGAAGATGAATATGGTATTCCTATAAAATACCGCCATGAAATTATGGCTATATCAAAAACTGTAAATAAAGGAATTGCTAAACGTTGGAATGCTGATAGGTATAAAGATGAGGTTTGACAATTATGATAGTAATTTCAGATAGTAATATTATTTTCAGTTGCTTTTATGCACCTAATGGTGTAGTAGCTACTATTTTAAATGAAAAGAAGAGTAAAATTCAGTTAATAGCTCCGTCTTATCTTTTAGAAGAAGTTATGGAACATCTACCTTCTCTGATGAAAAATACTAATAGAACAGAGAAGCAGGCGCTTGATTTCTTGAAAAATATCATAAAAAATATCACTTTCTACAGTAAAAAAGATATACTGAAGAAGTATGGAGATAAAGCTGAAAAGATAGTGGTTGATATAGATATAGATGACGCTCCTTTTGTAGCATTGCATTTGCAAGAAGGGCATAAAATTTGGACAGGAGATAAGATACTTATCAATGGTCTGAAAGAAAAAGGTTATGATATTTGTATTACAACAGAAGAACTTAAAAAGTATCTTTACAGAAAAGAATGAACTTTTTTACTAATACCTAATGAATAATAACAAAATAAATAAACGTATGAAAAAAGGACTTTTTTTGATAACAACCGCTATGCTCTTGGCATCGTGCAGTTTCTTTGTTGACCAAGCTAAAGATACTGTTAAGAAAGTGAGCGAAATTAGTGAAGAGGCTGCTAATAAGGCGGCTACTAAAGCGGGTGAGATAGTAGGCGGCTCGGCACGCTCTTTCGGTGATGGAGTAGGCGAGGGGATTGACAAATCGGGCAGTATGGCGCTACAGCTTTCAGAAGAATTGGCTAATGCTGGTGTAAAACTCGGTGCGCACACTATTAGCAGCACTGACGAGGGTAACGATAATAAACTCTCTATTTACTTCATTTTTGAGAAAGATTTTCAGAAAACTGTAGTAATAAAGGTGCTCAACAAACAACAAGTAGAGGTAGGAAGGATAAAACAAGAGGTAAAAGGTAAGAAAGATGAAGCTACTTACATAGACTTTGTGTTTGACCCTCGTACTAATATTGACCCTAAATATACTATATTCGTCAATTAATAATTGGCAAGATAAACATATATGAAACCCATACGCATAGGCACTCGCGATAGCCAATTGGCTCTTTGGCAGGCAGAAACAGTGCAATATCAATTAGAATTATTAGGCTATCCTACTGAAATAGTGGGTATTAAATCGGAAGGAGACCTTGAGCTCACTACCCCTCTCTACGAAATGGGGGTTACCGGTATTTTTACTAAAGCCTTAGATATAGCCTTGCTAAAAGGTGAAATTGACATAGCCGTACACAGTATGAAAGATGTACCTACTCTGTTGCCCGACGGCATAGCGGTAGGGGCAGTGCTTGAGCGTGGTAATCCGCACGATATATTGGTCTACAAAGGCGATGTGTCGGACTTAGACAGCCGAGTGGCCACTATAGCTACGAGTAGTTTGCGCCGTAAAGCCCAATGGTTGCACCGTTACCCTCATCACACTATTGAGAACTTACGAGGCAATGTGAATACCCGCCTACAAAAGTTGGCTGATAATCCTTGGGATGGAGCTATCTTTGCTGCGGCAGGCTTGGAGCGCATAGATAAGTTGCCAGAGGACTACCTTGTACTCGACTGGATGTTGCCTGCTCCTGCGCAAGGGGCTATTATGGTATTGGCACACGAGGATAATGTAGACTTGCAAGGTATATTGCTGAAGATACACGATGGGAAAACGTATATAGAAACACAAGTAGAACGCGCTTTCTTACGCGCCTTAGAAGGGGGATGTACGGCTCCTATAGGGGCGTATGCTGAGTTCGACGGTGAACAAGTACACTTCAAAGGAGGTTTGTGGAGCGAAGATGGCAAGCAAGAGGCTTTAGTAAACGAAACTTTTGACCATATAGATGAGTTTACTGGTGAATGGTTGGCCTCGAAGATTAGAGATAATTATTAGAATATGCTGAAATTACGAGTTACAAATGAAACGGATAGGCTAAAGGCTGTGATTCTTGGTACAGCGGTTAGCAACGGAGCAACTCCAACTTTAGAGGAGGCTTACGACCCTAAATCGGCTGAGCATATCAAGGCGGGTACTTACCCTATAGAAAAGGATATGGTAGCCGAGATGGACGCTTTCGCAGCGGTACTGCAAAAGTATGGCGTGCAGGTCTATCGTCCTGAAATTATCAGAGATTGCAATCAAATCTTTACCCGCGATATTGGCTTCGTGATTGATGATGTGTTTATCAAAGCGAATATCTTGCCTGATAGACAAGCTGAGTTTCAGGCAATTGAATACATAGTAAAACAGATGAACCCAGATAAGGTGGTTACTCCCCCCGAAGAGGTACATATAGAGGGAGGTGATGTGATGCCTTGGAATGAGCATATTTTTATAGGCACTTATAAAGGAGATGATTATAAGGAGCAGGTCACGGCACGCACTAATATGGCGGGGGTAGCGTTTATTCAAAAGCTCTTCCCTCATAAGAAAGTAAAAGAATTTGATCTTGTAAAATCGAAGAAAGAGGCGCGCGATAATGCCTTGCACTTAGATTGTTGTTTTCAGCCAGTAGGCAAAGATAAGGCTATTATCTACAAGGGAGGCTTTCGTTCTGAAGCTGATTATCAGTATTTAGTAGATATCTTTGGTGCAGAAAATCTCTTTCACATAGAACGTGAAGAGATGTATGAGATGAATAGCAATGTCTTCTCTATCAGTCCGGAGGTAGTAGTTTCAGAAAAGCACTTTACGCGCCTTAATGTGTGGCTTAGAGCACAAGGTTTTACGGTAGAAGAAATACCTTATAGCGAAATTTCAAAACAAGAGGGCTTGCTTAGGTGCTCTACTTTACCTCTTTTAAGAGATAATTAATTAGGATAATTTGATTAATTATTTAGATTGTTTACATATTTTTAGTTTCCTCAATAAAAGTTCGCAGCATCCTATGTTATTTGTTGCGAACTTATTATTTTTGCAGTCACAAACATAACTATTCGTATTTCAATCACTAAAGAGATTATGATACCCACTATATCTAAAAATAAGAACTTTTATTGTATAGGGCTTAGCTACCTAAAAGCTGATGCTACTATGCGCGGAATGTTTAGTCTTACCCCTGAAAACAAACAAGCACTGCTTACACAAGCCCGCAGTGAAGGCTTTGAGGAGTTGCTGGTTATCTCTACTTGTAATCGCACGGAACTCTATGGTTATGCTGACCATCCTTTTCAGCTTATTCAGCTATTGTGTGAGTACTCTAAGGGCTCTGTAGACGATTTTCAGAAGGTAGGATACGTTAATAAGGGTAGAGAAGCAGTACAACATCTTTTTGAGGTAGGTACAGGTTTAAATAGCCAGATATTAGGTGATTTTGAGATTATAGGGCAGATGAAGCAAGCCTTTGCACTCTCTCGCGACAAAGGGCTCGCTAATGCTTTCTTAGAGCGTTTAATGAATAGCGTGATTAATGCTAGTAAGCGTATTAAGAATGAGACTGTCCTCTCTTCAGGGGCAGCTTCGGTGTCTTTTACTGCAGTGCAGTATATTATGCAGAATGTGGAGGAAGTATCGCAAAAGAATATTCTTCTCTTTGGGGTAGGCAAGATAGGTAGAAATACCTGTGAAAACCTCATCAAACACACACAAAATAAACATATTACTCTTATCAATCGCACACGCGAGAAAGCAGAACAAGTAGCAGGAAAGTTCAATGTGATAGTGAAAGATTTTGCTGACTTATCTGCTGAAATAGCCCAAACTGATGTGTTAGTGGTAGCAACAGGCGCAAGTGTTCCCACAGTGCATAAGGAGTCTATTCCTACTGATAGACCTATCCTCATATTAGATTTATCAATCCCTAAGAATGTTGATGAACAAGTGAAAACGCTTCCTAATGTTACACTTATTCATATGGACGAACTTTCTAAACGTAAAGATGAAGCTTTAGAGCGTCGCAAAGAAGCTATCCCACAGGCTTTGCAGATTATTGAGGAGGTGAAAGAAGAGTTCTTGCATTGGCTTGACAATAGAAAGTTTGCACCTACTATCAAAGCTTTAAAAGCTAAGTTAGAGGCACTCAAAGAAGCAGAGTTAGACTTCCATCGCAAGAAGATAGATAACTTCAACGAACAACAAGCCGAAATGCTAGCTAACCGTATTATACAGAAGATTACTACACAGTTTGTTAATCATCTCAAAGATACCTCTTCTTTAGAAGAAAGTATCAGTTGGCTACAAGAAGTATTTCAATTAGAAGAAGATTAAGTAGATTAACTAATTAAATAAATCAAAAAAGAGCTGTCTTATTATGTAAGACAGCTCTTTTTGTTTAGGAATAGTAATCAATAAGTATTTTAGATTAGAATACAGACTCTACTGGTTCGTCTTCTATTAGCTTTAATACATTCAAGTATTTAGATGTTTTTAAATACTTAGCATCATTGTAGTAAGCGAAAATCATCGTTTTTTCTTTGATGGTTTCAATTACTTGTTTGTAGATGTTTTCAGGTAGTGCAGGGCAACCTAAACTTCTTCCCATACGCCCGTTGCGCGCTATGTAATCTTCATTAGCATAGTCAGCTGCGTGTACTACTACCGAGCGTTTAGCCAAGTTGCTGTTATATCCTTTTTCATCACCGTGAAGTATAAGGCTATAGCCATTTCCTCCGTTATAAGTGTTGCCAGTGATATAAAACCCTATACTACTCTTGTTAGACTCTACCGCGTCAGAAAAAGAAGTAGCCATACGTTCACCACTCTTCTTGCCGTGTGCTACATACGTGTAGTACACTATCTTCATCTTCTCTAAGTCGATAGTGTAAAAACGTTTGCTGTTACAATCTTTAGTGAAATCAATAATAGAAAACAGCTCTTTGTTGTTTAATCGGTGCTGTTTCTTCATTGTCTGATACCCAATATACGCATACCGAAAAGCAGTAAAGCTAAGGTCATATTGGGCTGCATTCAGTTCATTGTACAGCTCTTTGATGTTCAATTCTGCCTTTTTTAGGGCTAAGTGTCTCTCTTTGCTCAACCCTGTTTGGGCATTGCTAAAATACAAAAATGTACTTAAGATAAAAATAAGGACTAAAAAAAGGTACCTTTTGTTCATAGTGTTGTTCAAGATGTTTGTGTTAAGAAATCATTGCTGGGTGCAAATGTAGTGTATTTTTCTTATACAATGTATATTTCTGTCCAAGTTTAACAATAAATTAACAGTTTTAGGGCAGTTGGTTCAGTATTTCATCGCTTCTATCTTTGCCTATACTGATAAACCAACCAAGCATATACGACCGTTTGTAGGGTAGGGTTACCGGCAATCGGTAGCTACCGTCGCGCGAGTACCGATAGTTAAAAATAGGGGTTTCTCCAGTCAAATTGTTTACCGAAAATACCATAGTGTGAAACACTCCTTTCCCTTTGCGCAATAGAGCGATATTAGCATTCACGTTTTGCTGTACAGGAGTGATGTCTGATAAGAAAATAGGGTTATTAGGATTTTCATACGGGCGACCGCTACTCACTGAGTACGACCCTCCTACAAATAGCCCCAATTCTTCAAAAAAGTACTTCAACACAACATTGCCCGTATGAGGCGTAGCAAAGGTAGGCTGAGCCGCTACAGGATAGTGCAAAAACTGTCGCTCGGTATTTAGATAACTGTATGACAACCAGTATTCTAAGCCTTTCACAGTCTTAGCATCGCGCCAGAACACATCTATCCCACTCGCATACCCCTTGCCAGTGCTGTTAGGTAGGGTAGGGGTGCGATAAGCCAATAAGTGACTATAAGGCTTGTGGTATCCTTCTATCCGAAATACATGTCGGTCTCTATTGTACTGAAAGTTAGCGATGTAGTGAGTGGCTTTGCTAAAGGTTAAGTGCTGATAATAAGCTAAATAACTCTCCATAGGTCGTTGGCTGTACTCACCTACCGAAAGGTTCAGCTGGTGGTACTTCCCGCTTTTGTAGGCTATTGAGGCTCGTGGCAATACCACAGCTTTATTAAGCTGTTGGTCGTATTCAGTGCGCAAGCCCGTTTGCAGCATTAGTTTTTTCGTGAGTCCTATCGCAGCGCTTCCCCATATAGCCGTATTATAGTCGTTTCCATAGCTACTTTGGTAGGCAAAGCCTTCCATACCCACTTCAGCATTTATATTTTCCATCAGAGCGCCCGAGGCCATTGCCCTAAATTGGTGTTGCAAAGCGTAGTTATCGCTATATAGCAGTCCATTGGTTATTTTATCGCGGTTGTAATTCAGTCCGTAGCCGGTATACAGCTTCCAGTCGCTGGCAATGTCTCGTGTATAAGTCAATATCGAAACCGCATTAGCATTCTTAGACTCGTACGGCTCTTTGCTACCGGGCACCTCTACGCTCAGCTGATTGATAGCCTGCCGCATTATATTGCCATAACCGTACCATTTCAGAAAGCCATTCCCCGAAGTGTTCTGCCTAAAAGTACCCGAAAGTAGCACACTCTCAGGAGCTTTCAGCCATTCTACGTTTTGTTTTACTATTTGGTGATAAGGTCTGAAATTGAAATAACCCACGTCAAAACCACCCGAACGTGTTTCTGTTTTACTCAAAAAGTCGTGTCCTCCTTGCACTCCATACGGCAATAGGGCTATCACTGTCGAAGGTTTGCTGGGGTGGTCGTTGGTCTCTAACGATAGCACTGACGACAGTGCGTTGCCGTATTGAGCCGAATAGCCACCTGTATTAAAGATAATCCCTTTGAAAATATGCGGCGAAAACCGGTTGCGCTGCGCCACCTCCGGCACCCCTGCATAAAAAGGATTTAGTATATCAAGCCCGTCAATGGTCACCTTGCTTTCCTCGCTGCTCCCTCCACGCACGAATAGCAAACCACTTTCGCCTACCTGCTGCGTACCAGGCAGAGTGATAAGCGTACTGATAATATCGTCATTCCCCCCAGGGGTCGTACTCACATCCATAGTGTTCAGCACTACAGCGCGCTTGCGGTCATCTACGCTAAAGGCACCCCCTGTCAGCACCACCTCGTCCAAAGCAGCCTCTTTTTCTGTCATCGTGATAAGCAAGTCAGGCGGAGTAGTCTGCAGAGTCAGCGAGAGGGTCGCATCGTTCATACCTAAGTATTTACACATCAGCACCACATTCCCTTTTTGTTGAGTAACGAATTGAAAGCGTCCTTCTTCATCACTACTTGTCCCTTCTATAGTGCCCTGCAAGAAAACGTTTACCCCCATTATAGGAGTCCGATTTTCATCTACAACCTTCCCCCGTAAGGTGATTTGCGTATAGCCAGAGGCAGATAAAAAGAGTAAAAAGAAGAATGTTAAATATTTCATAAGTATTATTGTGTGATAATAGCCGCAAAGGTAAAAAATATTTATCAAACAACAATGAATAAATACTGATTATTTCTTTTTATCGCCACCCTATACAAACGATATAGGATGAACGAAGGATGAGCGAAGGTTAAGCGAACAATGAGCGAAGGAAAGTCGGCGAGCTGGCGCAGCCGAGTATGTGACGAAGGTTAAGCGAAAAATAAGCGAAGTGCGAAACAACTTTTTGTCATTTATAATTATCTTAGTATCTTTGCCGCCGTAATTTACTAAAAAGACAAGCGTATGGCTAAGAATGTAGTGATTGTAGAGTCGCCTGCTAAGGCTAAAACCATTGAAAAGTTCTTAGGTAAGGACTACAAAGTAGTGTCGAGTTATGGGCATATTGCCGACCTGCCCTCTAACGAGCTGGGGGTAGACATCGAGCACGGTTTTAAACCCCACTACCTGATTTCTAACGACAAGAAAAAGTTAGTAAAAGACCTCAAAGCACTAACCTCTGCTGCCGAAACGGTATGGTTAGCATCCGATGAAGACCGCGAAGGGGAAGCCATTGCGTGGCACTTGTCTGAAACACTCAAACTTAAGACTGAAAACACCAAACGCATCGTTTTCAACTCCATTACAAAGTCTGCTATCGAGCACGCTATCAAGCATCCGCGCGGTATAGATTATAACTTAGTAAACGCCCAACAAGCCCGCCGTGTGTTAGACCGCTTAGTGGGATACGAACTATCGCCTGTATTGTGGAAAAAGATAAAAAGCGGACTCTCAGCAGGGCGCGTACAGTCAGTAGCTGTACGTTTGATAGTAGAGCGCGAACGCGAAATACAAGACTTCAAAAGTCATTCTACTTATAAAATTACAGCCGAATTTATCACTTCTGAAGGAAAAGTAGTCAAAGCCTCGCTACCAAAAACCTTTGATAGCCAAGCCGAAGCCGAAGCTTTTCTTCAGCAAAATGTAGGCGCACAGTTCAAGGTAGCTTCACTCGAAAAGAAGCCTGCCAAAAAATCGCCTGCCCCTCCTTTCACTACATCTACCTTACAGCAAGAGGCAGCGCGCAAACTGCATTTCTCGGTTAGCAAAACGATGACCGTAGCCCAACGCTTGTACGAGTCAGGGTTCATTACCTATATGCGTACCGATAGCGTAAACCTATCAGCCGAAGCGCTAAATACTGCCAAAATGGCTATAGTGCAACTCTTTGGCGAGAGCTACAGCCAAACGCGCAATTTCGCTACCAAGAGCAAAGGGGCGCAAGAGGCGCACGAGGCTATTCGTCCTACCGATATGAGTCGCCCTACCATAGCAGCTGAACCTGACCAGAACAAGCTGTACGAACTGATTTGGAAGCGTACTCTTGCTTCACAGATGGCTGATGCTCAGTTAGAGCGCACTACCGTCAAGATAGCAGCCGACAAGCACGCCGAGCAGTTTGTGGCTACCGGCGAGATGATACAATTCGACGGATTTCTCAAAGTCTATTTAGAAAGTAGCGATGACGAAGACGAAGAGCAAGAAGGAATGCTGCCTAACCTTAAGAAAGGCGAGCCGCTAACCGACCGTAATATTACCGCTACCCAACGTTTTAGCCGTCCTCAACCGCGTTATACCGAGGCGTCATTAGTTAAGAAGTTAGAAGAATTAGGTATCGGTAGGCCATCTACTTATGCCCCTACCATTTCTACCATACAAAACCGAGGCTATGTAGAGCGCAGTGCCTTAGAGGGCGAAGTGCGTTATTACGAGCAACTTATCTTGCAGAAAGGCATCATAAAGGCGCAAACACTTAGCGAGAAAGTAGGGGCTGACAAGGGGAAACTCATTCCTACTGATATAGGAAGTGTAGTAAATGATTTCTTAGTGTCGCATTTTGAAACGGTGATGAACTACAATTTCACGGCTCAAGTAGAAAACAGCTTCGACCAGATAGCCGAAGGGGCTGAAAACTGGACGGAGATGCTTGCTGATTTTTACTCTCGTTTTCACCCTATTGTCGAAAATGTAGAGAAAAACACAGGGCGCGAAACTGGCGAGCGCGTATTGGGTACCGACCCTAAGAGTGGCCGTCCTTTAAGCGTGCGTTTAGGCAGATACGGAGCGATGGCGCAAATAGGCAACCCCGATGATGCCGAAAAGCCTATTTATGCCAGTCTGCTAAGTGGTATGTCTATCGAGACAATCACTTTTGAAGAAGCGCTCAAACTCTTCGAACTGCCCCGCCAACTGGGTACTATCGACGGCAAGAATGTCGAGGTGAATGTAGGCAAATTCGGCCCTTATGTACATTACGGCGATGCTTTTATATCGCTTGCCAAAGGTGAAGATGTGTTTAGCGTAACATTCGAGCGCGCCCAAGAGCTTATCAACGAAAAGAAAAAAGCCGATGCACCTATAGCCACTTACGACGGATTGGAAGTTATCAAAGGTGTCGGACGTTTTGGACCATTTATCAAGTGGAACAATATGTACATCAATGTCACTAAGAAGTACAATTTCGACCGTTTAACGGCGGAAGAGGTAGCCGAACTGATAGAGAGCAAGCTCCAAAAAGAGTCAGAAAAGGTAGTAAAACAGTGGGACGAAGGCGAGATACGCATAGAGAAAGCCCGTTGGGGTCGTTTTACTCTCATTAAAGGCAAAACCAAAGTAGAGTTAGGTAAAGACACTAACATAGAAACCTTTACTAAAGAGCAAGCCCTTGCCCTATTAGCTGAAAAAGAACCTAAAAAGAAAAAGAAATAAAAAATGAGGCAAGCAGCAGTGTTGTATAATAAAGAACGGGCTGGTGTCCTTACACAACACGATGACGCATCGTTTACTTTTACGTATGATGATGCGTGGTATGCTGATGCCTCTAAGCCTGCCATAAGTCTTAGCTTTCCTAAAAGCCAACAAAGCTACCACGCCGATTATTTCTTTCCATTTTTCTTTCATCTATTACCCGAAGGCAAAAACAGAGTACGTGCGTGTAAGTATTTTAGGATAGATATAGACGATGATTTTGGACTGTTGATGACCGTAGCCCAAAACGATACCATAGGGGCTATAACCGTAAAACCTATATGCTGATGAAAACGCTTAATGTATGTCCGTGCACCCTGTCAGAGGGCTATCACAGCTATTCGCCTGAGGCTTTACAACGCTTATTTGGGGGCGAAAAGGTGTCGCCACAGCTGTCGTTTTCACTCAAAACTCCTAAGGGGAAGGGCATACCGGCATCACTTTCTATTTCAGGTTATCAAGAAAAGTATGGTTTGCGCTTGCAGGGCAATACTCTAGTGCTAAACGAGCAGGAGGGGCGCAGTACTCATATATTAAAGCCTATTAGCGAAATGCCCAAAAACGAAGCTTTTGCTCCTGCTAATGAGCATCTAACTATGCAGATAGCCCAGCAGGTTTTTAGTATAGAGACAGCCGAGAGTGCTCTTGTTTTCTTTGCTGACGGCACACCTGCTTACCTTACTAAACGCTTTGATGTAGCTCCTAATGGCGAGCGATATGCAGTTGAAGACTTTGCTTCGCTACTTGGCAAAACGCCTCAAACACACGGCACAGATTATAAGTACACAGGTGCTTATTCAGACCTTTTTGCGGTGCTGAAACAGTATGCCACCGACTGGCAGACCGAAAGTCAGAAACTTTTTGCACTTATCCTTTTTAATTATCTATTCTCTAATGGCGATGCACATCTGAAGAACTTTTCGCTCATAGCGCGCCGACAAGGACAGTTTACGCTATCACCTGCTTACGACTTGCTCAACACCGCACTTCACATAGAAGACCCTCCTTTTGCTCTCAAAAACGGACTTTATCCGGCAGCACAAGGAAAGTTAATACAGCAGTTTTATCAGTTAGGCGAAAAAGTGGGCTTACCAACTACTACTGTCAGTGCCCTAATTAGCAAACTTACCTCACAAAGTGAGCAAGTACTTAGCCTTGTAGCCCGCTCATTCTTAAGCGAGCGTCTCAAGCGTAGCTATATACAGTATTACCAGCGGAGGCTTAAAAAATTAGCAAACTGACAAATTGGCAAATTGACAAATTGACAAATCGACTTTGGCACAGATTTAGATAGGTATTCATAAAACAAGAATTTATTACGATGAAAAAAGCACTTCTTATATTATTAGGCGCATTATCCTCAGCGGCGTGGTCGCAAGAGGTAGGAGCTGCCGGACGCTTGCTGCAAAACGAATATCAACAGCAGCGACAAGCTCGTAGTGTAATAGGGCGTGGCGGCATATCAGTAAACATCGATTGGGATTACGACTATAACCGAGGGTATGCCGAAGTGTTTATACGTATTCCTGAGCGTGGTCGCTATACGGTCAGCATAGGCGAACAAGAGATTACCAATGCCAATGGTATGTATCGCTTTTTCGACCTTGCGGCGGTATCTCAACCGTTGAGCATTTGGCAAGGGCGCAATCTTATCTACCGCGTAACTATCAATCCGCGCGACAATACCCGTATGGTGATGGACTTTTTCTCTCGACAAGGGCTTTACCTTTTAGACGAGATAAACCTGTCTAACAACCAGCCGTCTTATCACGGCAGTCAGTGGAATGATGTGTGGAATCGCGCTTATGGGCAAGCACCTGCTTATCCGCACGGAGGCTATCAACCGATGCCCCCAATGCCGGCAAGCGAGTTCGACAAGTTTGCCAAAATGTATAAAAAACAATCTTTTGACGATGATAAGCTATCGTTTTTCCGTGCACAGAAAAATATGCTGATGCTCTCAACAGAACAAGTAGCCCAATTAGTGAAACCATTAGCATTTGGCGATAACAAGCTCGCTTTGGCTAAAGAGGCATACAGCCGTGTGGTAGATCCTCAGAACTACTATTTACTGTTAGATAGTTTCACTTTCTTGTCAGAAAAAGAAGAATTTAAGAACTTCTTATCAGAAGTACAGCGATAGAGTATTTATAGCAGTATAACAAAAAACTATCGTTTTTTTTGGAAAAATACAATTAAAGTTTGTAACTTTGCACTCAGAATTTAAATAAAACACAAAACATATTTTAAAGATGGCATTAGAAATAACAGATGGAAATTTTGAAGAGTTGGTACTAAAAAGCAGCCAACCAGTATTAGTAGATTTTTGGGCAGTATGGTGCGGACCTTGCCGTATGTTAGGCCCTGTAATAGAAGAAATTGCTAAAGAATACGAAGGGAAAGTAGTAGTAGGTAAGGTAGATGTAGATAACAATCAAGACTTCGCAGGTAAGTATGGTATCCGCAATATCCCTACTGTATTAGTATTCAAAGATGGTGAAGTAGTAGGCAGACAAGTAGGCGTAGCTCCTAAAAAGACCTACACCGATGCATTAGACTCTTTATTGTAGTTAATTGTCTGTCGTACACAACCAAAAAAGGCTATCAACAACTAATTTAATTGTTGATAGCCTTTTTTGTATTCAGCTTAGGCAGTAAGCTATAATGCTTTGCGCACTTTCTCAGAGAGTTCTTTAAACTCTTCATCAGTAAGTTTTACTTTGTGTTGGAAGGTCATTTCTTTCATTTCGCTAATAGGGATAAGGTGTACGTGCACGTGGGGTACTTCTAAGCCTACTACAGCTACTCCTATGCGCTCGCAGGGTACCACTTTCTCAAGGGCTTTAGCTACCCGTTTAGAGAAAGTCATTAGGCGCAAATAGTGGTCATCGTCCATATCAAAGATATAGCTGATTTCCTGCTTAGGCACACATAGGGTATGCCCTTTAGCATTAGGGTTAATATCAAAGAAGGCGATAAACTCATCGTCTTCAGCTACCTTATAGCAAGGTATCTCCCCGTTGATTATTTTGGTAAATACGCTCATATTAGTTAGTTATTTAGTTGTTATTATCTGGTTATTTCTAGTACTTCCATTTTTAGGGTGCCGTTAGGTACTTTTATCTCGGCTATTTCGCCTACTGATTTCCCTAACAGACCTTTACCGATAGGCGAACTTACTGATATTTTGCCTGCCTTAAGGTCAGCTTCGCTTTCAGCTACAAGGGTGTAAGTAAGTTGCATATTGTTAGCCAAGTTTTTAAGTTTAACGGTAGAGAGTACTAACACTTTACTTACATCTAACTGCGATTCGTCTATGATACGAGCATTAGCTACAAGCTTTTCAAGTTTAGCTATTTTCATTTCCAACAGACCTTGGGCTTCTTTAGCAGCATCGTACTCAGCATTTTCTGATAGGTCACCTTTATCGCGAGCTTCGGCTATTGCTTGCGAAGCGCGAGGGCGCTCTACATCTTTCAACTGATTAAGCTCATCGCGTAACTTTTTCATTCCTTCAGCGGTGTAATATGATACTTTTTCCATTTTCTTACTTGTGTTTTGATTAAAAAAATAAAAAAATCCTCACAAGTCTTTACTGAGGATTTCTGCGGGCAAAGGTAATACTTTTTTTTGAAATAGCAAAATTCTGATAATTAGTAAATTCTTACATTGGCAATTAATCAATAAAAAATTTGTATATCTCAGTTTTTTTTAGAAAACTTTGCCCCTTAATTAGTCAGATACATTTACTAATATCTATGAAGTTAAAATTTACAATTGTTTTATGCTTTTTATTTGCCTCTATAGGCAATCTTTTCGCCCAAAACCTCGAAGTATCAGGGGTCGTAAAAGACGACAAGGGCGAGCCCTTATTGGGCGTTTTTGTACTCATCAAGGGTACTCAGCGCGGTGCTTCCACTGATTTAGAAGGGCATTACACACTACACACTAAGGTAGGCGATGTATTGTTGTTTTCTTTCCTCGGAATGAAATCAGTAGAAAAGAAAGTAACCGCTAATTCTAAAGTGCTTAATGTTACTATGGTAGAAGATGTACAAGAGTTAGAGGGTACCGTAGTAATGGGCTATAGTGGCAAGAAAGTCGCTAGCCGTACAGTAGCATCAGTAGCCACAGTACAAGGCAAAGAAATAGCTGATATACCAGGAGGTAATGTCATAGATGCCTTACAAGGTAAGGTAGCGGGTATGGTGGTAACTACTGATTCGGGTACTCCAGGTAGTGCTTCATCAGTACTTATTCACGGTTTCAACTCTTTTGCCTCAATGTTAGAAAGTAAAGATCAACAACTTAAAGCTAATAGCCCTCTTTATATAGTAGATGGGGTGCCTGTGGATAGCAGTGTAATGACGATACTTAATCCTGCAGATTTTGAGAGCGTAAGCATACTAAAAGATGCAGCTTCAACCTCTATTTATGGGGCGCGTGCTGCCAATGGGGTTATACTTATCACTACCAAAAGAGGGAAACGCAATGAGCGTACTAATATTACTATCAATCACCAATTAGGGGTAACAGCCCTTACTAACGTAACGCGTAAATATTTAGATAAATTAGCTACTCCTCGCGAGTATATGGACTTTTGGTTGCTTAAATCGCCTAACGAAATAGTAGCAGCAGGTAACCGACTTGGTTATACCGAAACTGACCCCGCTGCAGTAGCTAACCGTATATTGGCAGACTACCCATATAATACTCGTTGGGATAAGGTATTCTTACGCGATTTCGTACCTACCTCTCGTACTGATATAGCAGCTTCAGGAGGTAATGAACATACTACTTATTATGTATCATTAGGCTATCTAAACCAAGAGGGGATGCGCAAAAGTTCTAAGTTTAACAGATATAATGCTTCGTTAAATGTAGACACTCAAGTAGCCGATTGGCTAAAAGGGGGCTTATCATTTTCGTATGCACATAGCGATAATGATATATATACTAACCCTTTTGAGAATGAAGCTGAAATATTAGCTTTACCTTTCTATAGTCCTACGGATAAAAATGGGAAAACAAAAGATTTTATAAATGCTATTAATGGGGTGCGCAATGGCTTTTATCACCCCGACTACATAGCTAAAAACTTTTTAAGCAAGGGTTTTGTAGATGATATTATGCCTATAGGTTACCTCACCATAGAGCCTATTAAAAATTTAACCCTAAAAACACAAGCTGGTATACAATATACCATTAGTGAAGGTGAAATAAAGGGGCCTATGCCTTCGTTTATCAACTACAAAACGAGTTCACAAGCTGGGAGGGTAGAAAGAGATATGCAGAAATCTATTCAGAAAACCTATACGAACCTTTTGCAATATAAATTCGACCTTGCGCAGAAACATCTTTTTGATGTTTTATTGGGGCAAGAATCAATAGAAAATACAGGCTATGGTTTTTCAGCATCATCTCAAGGACAGCCTTCCGAAGCTCTAATGATGCTCGCTCACGGCAATCAGGAAAAGAATGTAAAAGACAGCAAGAGTGTAAGTACTTTCAACTCGTTTTTCTCTCGTTTAGAGTACTCTTATAACAATCGTTATTTCTTAGACCTTTCGGCCAGACGCGATGGTTCTTCAGCCTTTATAAAAAATCACCGTTATCAAAACTTTTGGGCTGTAGGGGCTATGTGGAAAGCTAAAGAAGAGAAGTTTTTGCAAAAAGTAGATTGGCTAACTGACCTTAATTTCCGTCTCAGTACAGGTATAGCGGGTAGTGCTCGTATCGGTGATTATAGAAATATGATACTCGCTGAAGCTGATAACAGCGTTACCTATAATGGGCAATTGAGTTTCAGATTAGCACAAGTATTAGGTAATCCTAATTTAGTGTGGGAAGAGCAACGCAAAAGTACCTTTGGAGTGAATTTTGTGTTAGCAGCAGGCAATACCTCGTTTAATATAGAATATTACGACCGTCATACCTATAACACACTTTCTACACGCGAGCTTAATTCTATATTTGGCTATACGCGTATTCCTGACAATATAGGCGATATGCAAAACAGAGGTATTGACTTCTCTTTTGCTACTACTGCCTATCGCGATAGAGATAAGAGAATATCAGTGCGCCCTTACTTAAATATGAATTATAATAGTCAGAAAATCACTAACATATCTTATGGTAAGCCTTATACACTTAACAGAGACTCTTATATGGGTTATAAAGTAGGGAAAGCAGCAGAATGGGTATTGCCTATTTTTAAGGGTATTGACAATAATGGCGATGCCCAGTGGTATGAAGCAGGTGATGATAAGTTAGAAACACAAATGGACGATAGCAAGGTAACTAAAACTTATAACCCAGTTGCTTTAGCCCAAAGCACAGGCAAGAAAAGATATGCACCTATAAACGGAGGTTTTGGTTGTGATGCTACTTATAAAGATTTTTCGTTAAGTGTAACTTTTGCTTATTCAATAGGTAAATATAATGTCAACGAAGATAAGGCTACGCTGCTAAATCCAGGTTATTTTGGTGTTAAAAATATTAGTAAAGATTTGTTTAACTATTGGAAACAACCAGGTGATGATACTGAAATACCTCGTTTGGATAGTGATGTGCTAATGTGGAAAGATAGCCGTATACTCGAAAAAGCAGACTATCTGCGAATGAAGAATATTAACTTGAGCTATAACCTGCCACAAACAACTATCGACCAGCTGAAAGTAGTAAAAGCTATCAGACTATCTGTTTCAGCTCAAAATATCTTTACCCTTACTAAGTTTAGTGGTGTAGACCCTGACTATACAAGAGGTATTGTAGGAGGATATCCTCCTACCAGACAATATACCTTTGGTGTTGAACTTAAATTTTAATAGAATATGAAGAAATACAATATTATATTTTTATTATCAATAATAGCTTTATTATTAAACAGTTGCTTTAGTTTAGATCAAGAACCTTACGACAACGCAAGGGCAGGCAATACTTTTAATAATGCTAAAGAAGTACGCAATTGGTTAAACGGTATATATAATACTATTCGCGATAATACACAAGGAGAGACGATGTACCTAACCGATTTACAAGCTGATTATCTGAACCTTACAGTACAGTCCAGAAAGCCAGTACTCAGAGACTTTCAACGTTATGGAGAACTCAACTCATCAAATTTAAATATTGCAAGAATCTGGAATACGTATTATAATATTATTGCTAATACCAATATAGCAATAGAAAGTACCTCTAATAAAGAACAACAGGAAGATATAAGACCGCTACGAGGTGAACTTTATTTGAGTCGGGCTTATTGCTACAGCTATTTGGCAACTCATTTCTGCAAACCTTATAATGCTAATACTGCCCATACTGATTTGGGATTGCCTTTAGTAGATGAAAATAGTAACTACCAGCAAACGCCTCCGCGCAGTAGTTTAGCTGTTACTTATAAGTTTATATTAGATGATATAGATAAAGCTATATTCTTGCTATCAAACCAAGCAGGAAGGGTAGGGGCTAATACTTTTACGGTAGATGCAGCTAAAGCGCTCAAGGCACGTATGTTATTGTACAAAACTGATTGGGCACAAGCTCTTCAAGTAGCGGAAGAGCTTATAAATACACGTACCTACCCCTTAGCTAATAGCCAAAGTGAATTAGAGGCTATTTGGAAGGATTATAACCCTAAAGAAACTATTACCCAGCTATTTGCAGGTATCAGTAGTAGTGGAAACTTAGAAAGACCTGTAGGTGAGAACGACCTTTATTTATTTGAAGATAAAAACAACGTTTTCCCTTTCCCTTCTTTTCCTCCAATGTCTGAGTGTGGGGGTAATCGTCAGTATTTAGCAGTACCTAATGTTGTGCCTACAGGGGCTTTTGTTAATTTATTTGATAGTGCTGATTGGCGTAAGTCTGTATATATTAAGCAAGAAGATTTAGCTACTGATATGCCAGAATACGATTTTGTACATGATGTTTATGTTTGTCCTGAAGAAAAGTTAGCCTATTTAGTAAATAAATATCCGCGTAGCGAGCATCTTAGCTTAGAGAATGATTTCTTTTTGTACTACGGACATAAACCGGTACTTTTTCGCATAGCCGAAATATATCTTATAGCAGCCGAAGCAGCCTATAAAGCTAATAATGAAACAAAGGCAAAAAACTATTTAAACGAATTGCGACACGCACGCGGACTTACAACAGCTAATGATATTGCCACTAGTGGAGCAGCTCTTTTTACTGATATTCAGAACGAGCGTAATCGTGAACTTTGTTTTGAAGGTTTCCGCTTGTTTGACCTTAATCGTTGGGGGTTAGGAGTGCAAAGAGGTACCCCTCAGAACCTAACTTTTAACCTGTTAGTTACTTCGCCTGCTAACGAACTTACCGAGCTTAATCTGCCTGCAGGTTATTACAAAATGGTATGGCCTATTCCTCAAACACTTATAGACTTTGAAAATGGGCGTTGGCAACAAAATCCTAATTGGTAATAATAAAAAGGGGCGAATGATAATTCGCCCCTACTAATTTTACAGCAAATTGAGAGTTTTATAATATGATAGATACTCATACCCATTTATATTCAGAAGAGTTTGATAATGATCGTGCTGCGGTGATAGCACGAGCAAAAGCAGCAGGCGTAACGCATTGCTTTATTCCTGCTATAGACAGTATTTATACTGACCGAATGTTCGCCCTAAAAAATGATTATCCTGACTATGTGTTCCTAATGAATGGTTTACACCCTTGTAATGTAAAGGAGAATTATAAAGAGGAGCTTGCTCACGTAGAAAACTTGATGCCTACCCATCACTTTTGTGCTATTGGCGAAATAGGTATTGACCTTTATTGGGATAAAACTTTCTTCAAAGAGCAACAAGAAGCTTTTGCTTGGCAGATACAGTTAGCTAAAAAACACAAACTGCCTATTGTCATTCACTGTCGAGAGGCTTTTGAGGAAGTATTTGAGGTGTTGGAAAGTGAGAAAGGAGATGACCTCTTTGGTATCTTTCATTGCTTTACTGGCACTGAGGAGCAAGCCCACCGCGTGATAGACTACGGACTGCATTTAGGAATAGGAGGGGTAGTAACTTTTAAGAACGGAAAGCTCGACCAATTTTTAAAAAATATAGATTTACAACACCTCGTTTTAGAAACTGATAGTCCTTATTTAGCGCCAGTACCTTATCGTGGGAAGCGTAATGAAAGTGCTTATATAGTGCAAGTTATGCAAAAACTATCAGATATATACGCCCTGCCAGAAAGCGAAATAGAACGCATCACCAATGCCAATGCTACAAAAATATTTCAGCTTTAAGTTGGTGTTAATTAATATTTTTTATAACTTTGCTCTTCATTATGCAAAAACAAGAACGCTAAAATGACCGATTATTTTAAGTCCATACGCCCTTTTTACGATAATGAGGTGCCAGAAGCTCTTAGCCAAATCAAGGATCATCACCTAATTAAGGCTATGTTGGCGTATGCTTTCCCCGATCTTTCACCTGATGAACGTATGGCTAAACTATTGGCTTGCCAAACAGTAGCTGACTTTCAGGTGCATATTATGCTAAGAGTGGTGGTGAAGGCTATGGAAAAGACGATTTCGGAATTTACATACGACGGATTTGACCAACTCAACCCAGAGCAAGCATACGTATTTATTTCCAACCACCGCGATATTATTCTTGATACCTCGCTGCTAAATGTAGCTTTAGATCGCCATCACCTACCGATGACAGCCTCGGCTATGGGCGATAATCTTATCAAAAAGAAGCATCTAAAAATATTAGCGATGCTCAATCGGAATATTATCATCTACCGCAGTCTGCCTCCGCGAGAAGCCTTAGAGCATTCGCGCTTAGTGTCAGAATACATACACCACTGTATTAGCGATGAGAAACGAAATGTATGGCTTGCCCAACGAGAGGGGCGTACTAAAAATGGTGATGACCGCACTCAGCAGGGCGTACTAAAAATGCTTACACTTAGTGCTCCCGACCATATATCGCCTCTGCAATACTTAAAAACTCTAAATGTAGTGCCTATGTCAATCTCATACGAGCTTGACCCTACCGATGCGCTAAAAATACCAGCTCTAATGGCTCAGCACTACGGACAAGAATACGTAAAATCGCCTCAAGAAGATTTTGAAAATATCTTACAAGGCTTAATAGGGCAAAAAGGCCGCGTACATATATCGGTAGGAAAACCTCTATCGGCTGAGTTAGATGCTATAGAAGCCGAGCACCAGCATATCAACAAGCAGTTGCAAGCCTTGGCGGAATGTTTAGATACCGCTATACATAAGCAGTACAAACTTTTTCCAGCTAACTATATAGCCTACGACCTACTGCACCACACCCAGCAGTACAAAGAACAATACAACGAAAAAGAATACAGACAATTTGAACGCCGGATGAACAACCGAAGCAAATCAGACGATATATCTCAAGAAAAATTCTTAGAGATGTACGCCAATCCTGTAAAGAACAAAATCAATGGAAACCAATAATTCAAAAGTACTGCTTATCTACACCGGAGGAACTATCGGTATGATAAAGGATTACCAAACAGGAGTGCTACGCGCCTTTGAGTTTGACAATCTTTATAGCAGGATACCAGAACTTTCGCATTTAGATTGTGAGATTTCAGTACATTCGTTTGAAAAAGTAATCGACTCGTCAGATATGAACCCTCAGCATTGGGTGAGCATAGCCGAAGTGATAGAAAAAGAATACCAGCATTATGATGGATTTGTAGTACTACACGGCAGTGATACGATGAGTTACTCTGCTTCAGCGTTGAGTTTTATGCTGCAAGGGCTTGCTAAACCTGTAATATTTACTGGTTCGCAGCTTCCTATAGGCGATTTGCGCACAGATGCTAAAGAAAATCTTATCACTTCCATACAGTTGGCAGCCCTAAAAGAAAATGGAGTGTCGGTAATACAAGAGGTTGGACTTTATTTTGAATACAAACTCTATCGCGGCAACCGCACTACTAAGGTAAATGCCGAGCACTTTCAAGCTTTCACTTCTATGAACTACCCAATATTGGTAGAAAGTGGGGTACATCTAAAAATAATGAAGGACAATCTGCTAAAAGGAAAAGCTAAAGACCAATTGGAAGTGTGGAAAGAATTTGAGCAGAACGTAGCTATTATTAAGATATTTCCAGGTATTACCTCTGAGTTATTAAATGCCTTTTTCAATATACCCCACTTAAAAGGAGTAGTGTTAGAAACGTATGGCTCTGGTAATGCTCCTACATACGACTGGTTTTTAGAAGCACTAAGGGCAACTATACAGAGAGGAATACCTATAATAAATGTGACGCAATGCTCAGGAGGAAGCGTAATAATGGGCAAATATGAGGCGAGTGAAGCCCTCAGACAGATGGGTATTATAGATGGAAAAGACATTACAACCGAGTCTGCCATAACAAAATTAATGATTTTATTAAAGAAAAATATTTCTCCTAATTTGTTCAAAATCAAGTTTGAAGAGAGTTTAGCAGGTGAAATTTAGTAAAAAATTAAGAAAAAAATTTGTGGGATAAAAAAATATTTTGTTACTTTGGCATTCGGAAATAGAGAGGTGTCCGAGTGGTTGAAGGAGTACGCCTGGAAAGTGTATATGCGCCAAAAGTGTATCGAGGGTTCGAATCCCTTCCTCTCTGCTTCTCGATAGAATACAAATTTATTAAACATTAAATTATTAACTAACAATTTAAAAAATCAAACAAATGAAAAAAATGTCATCTAAGCTACTTCTTGTAGCAATGTTAATTTTAAACGTGGCAATGGTTAGTGCTCAAGAAGTGGAAGAAGGAGTACAACAGTCTAAAGGCTTCCACCAAGTGTTTAAAGAGCGTTTCATCGAGGGGGGGCCTGCCTACATGGCGCCAATCCTTCTTTGCTTAATTATCGGTTTGGCAGTAGCTATCGAAAGGATTATCTACCTTAATATGGCAACTACCAATTCTAAGAAACTTATTGCCGATATAGAAAGTGCCTTAGACAGCAAAGGTATAGAAGCAGCTAAAGAAGTATGTCGCGATACTAAAGGGCCTGTTGCCTCTATTTTCTATCAAGGTCTTGACCGCTCATCAGAAGGTATTGATATGGTTGAAAAATCAGTAGTATCTTACGGAGGTGTACAAATGGGTCAGTTAGAAAAGAACGTGTCTTGGATTTCTCTCTTTATCTCTATTGCTCCGATGTTAGGGTTTATGGGTACCGTAATTGGTATGATTGAGGCGTTCGACAAAATTAGTACTGCTGGTGGTCTTGATGCTTCTCTAATTGCTGGTGATATCAAAGTGGCCTTGCTTACTACTGTATTCGGTTTGATAGTAGCGATGATTCTACAAGTGTTCTACAACTACATTATCGCTAAAATTGATGCTATCGTAAACGATATGGAAGATGCTTCTATCTCATTGATAGACCTATTAGTAGCAAGAAAAATAAAATAATTCACCCCATTTAAAGAACTTTGAAGTATGTATAAAATAGCTAAATATGCAGCAATTGGGTTAGGAGTCATTGGTGTAATTCTCTGGATAGCACTTTCACTTTCAGATAATTCAAATGATCCTAACAACGGCACTATGCAAGCATTATTTGTGCTTACCTATGTACTGTTAGCCATTGCCTTGGCAGCAGTAATTTTCTCGGCAGCGCAAAATATCTTAGCATCGCCTAAGGCACTTAAGAAAACGCTTATCTATACTGGAGCTTTCGTAGTAGTTCTCATCCTCGCTTACGTATTATCTTCAGGAGATGTAGAAGCTAACGCAAGCGAAGAGGTGAAAAAAGCGAGTGACTCAGTAAGAAAATGGACAAGCACAGGTTTAATCGCTTTGTATATATTAGTAGCAGGAGCTATCGCAGCTCTAGTAGCCTCTAATGTAAAAAAAGCACTAATGAGATAAAAAATTATGGCAAGACGTTCAATACCTGAGGTAAATGCAGGTTCAATGGCAGACATTGCCTTCCTGCTCTTGATTTTCTTCTTGGTAACAACTACCATTGAAAGCAACTCAGGAATCACTGTAAAATTACCTCCTAAACAGCCAGCGGATGCACCAAAACCACCAATAGTAAAGGAGAAAAACGTATTGGTAGTGATAGTGAACAAGAATAACCAGTTGCTTATCAATAACCAAATTAAGGAACTTAAAGACGTAAAAACCACAGCTCTTGAGTTTTTGGATAATAATGGCGATGGTACTTGTGCACACTGTAAAGGGAAAAGAGATCCACTATCATCAGACAATCCTGATAAAGCAATTATCTCATTGCGCAACGACCGCGAAACATCGTATAAAACGTATATAGCGGTGCAAAATGAGCTCATCAAAGCTTATAATGAGTTGAGAGAGCGTGAACGTTTGCGCTTGTTCCCTAACGAGGTGCCATACGAACAAATAGAAGAGGAATTTAACGCAGCTCGTACTTCTAAAGCGCGTAAAGAAGCGTTAGAACCTAAAATATTAAAATTGCAGGAGCTTTTCCCAAGGAAATTGCTTGAAACTGCACCTAAGAAACACTAAAATATAGAAGTATGTCAAAATTTACAAAAAAGAAAAGTGGTGAAGTACCCGCCGTATCTACAGCATCTTTACCTGACATCATCTTTATGCTTTTGTTTTTCTTTATGACAGTAACAGAATCAAAAGATAGTGATTTGATGGTACAGAACAAGCTGCCTGTAGCAGACCAAGTACAAAAGTTAGACAAAAAAGACCCAGTGGTATATATATATGCTGGTAAACCACTGCCTAAATATCAGTCTAAATTTGGTGCTAATGCAAAAATACAAGTAAATGATAAATTTATTGACGTATCTGAAGTAAGCCATTACATTCTTAACTATAGAGAAGGTTTGCGTGAAGGACTACGCGATGTGTTTATCACAGCTCTGAAAGTAGATGCAGATACTAATATGGGGCTTGTAAGTGATATACGTGAGAAATTGCAAGACATCAATGCCTTGAAACTCAATTATATCGTGCATGAAGGTTCGCCTTTGAAACAAAAATAAAAGACTTAAGTTAAACGAAAAAAAGAGATACATATCAAATATGTGTCTCTTTTTTTGCTTGTTATTTTTTTTAGTATTACCTTTGCCCAAATTAATGATATAATAAATATAAAAAATGAAGAAAATTTTACTTCTAGCAGGATTGCTTCTTAGTGTTGCAACTGCTTCAGCACAAGCTGCATTAGACAAAGGTGCGTTGCAATTAAACGCTAAATTAGGTTTTTCAGGTTGGGGAGTACCTATAACGGTAGGAGCTGACTATGGTATCGCTGATGACATTACCGTAGGAGGTGAGCTTTCATTCCGTTCTTATAGTACTACTTATTTTAATCATTCTATTTTTGGTGTCTTTGCTAATGGGAACTATCACTTCAACCGTTTATTTGAATTACCTTCTCAAGTAGGTGTATATGCAGGTTTGAGTTTAGGTTATTTTGTAGCTTCAAGTTCAAGTGACTATGTAGGAACGAGCTATTCTCAACCAGGTTGTAACTTACAAACAGGAGCACGATACTTTTTTAATAATAAATTCGGTGTGAATGCAGAAGTAGTTCTTGGTGCTATAGGCTTAACAGGAGGTGAGTTTAAAGCTGGTATTACCTATAAATTGTAATGTATAATTACAAATTGCTATATAAGACTTTGCTAAGGTTTTACTTTAGCAAAGTTTTTTATTGCTGATAGTAGGATATTTAGTATATTTGCCGAAATAAGATTAATAACGATGAGAATTGTATTTATGGGAACGCCCGATTTTGCATTGGCATCCCTTAAAAGATTAGTAGAAAATAACTATAATGTGGTGGGGGTAGTGACTGTAGCTGATAAGCCAGCAGGACGCGGACAGAAATTGCAGGCTTCCCCTGTAAAACAATATGCAGAAAGTAAAGGTATACCGGTGCTACAACCTGTTAAACTGAAAGATGAAGATTTTCTAAATCAGTTGAGGGCACTTAAGCCTGACCTGCAAATAGTAGTAGCTTTTAGGATGCTGCCAGAAGTTGTATGGCGTTTGCCTAAGTATGGTACTTTTAATCTTCACGCTTCATTACTGCCGAATTATCGTGGGGCTGCTCCCATTAATTGGGCTATTATTAATGGTGAAAAGCAGACGGGTGTTACTACTTTCTTTATTGATGAAAAAATCGATACGGGGGCTATTATACAACAGGCAGTTACTCCTATCGAAGCACACGAAACAGCAGGTAGTCTACACGATAAGCTAATGGAGCAAGGAGCTGACCTCGTACTCCAAACAGTAGATAGCATAGCAGCAGGTACTTACAGCATACAAGCTCAAAATAAAGAGGTAACCTACGCTGAGGCTCCTAAGATATACAAAGAGACTTGCTTAGTAAATTGGCAAACTGAGGGTATCGCTATTGAACGGTTGATACGCGGTATGAGTCCGTATCCTACTGCGTGGGCAAATCTGCAGCAACAAGACGAAACTATTGCTATAAAAATATATGATGCACTATACAAACCTGCTGTTCACAATGAAGCCATAGGGAAAGTAATTGTAGAGAAAAAACAGCTGCTTGTAGCTGTGAAAGACGGCTTTATTGAATTGCTAGAACTGCAGTTGCCTGCAAAGAAGAGAATGAAGACAGCTGACCTACTTAACGGCTTCTCTTTTGACCAAGAGGCTAAAATGATATAAAATAATAGGAACAACTACAAAGTAAAAAAGACAGCTTTTTAGGCTGTCTTTTTGCTTTTTAGTTGTTTTATTTTGTCTCCTACAAACCGTAATATTTTATTGGTAAATGGGAAGTGGAATACCTCTTTGTCGGTAGTAACCCGAGTGGTTAGATATACCCCGAAAGGTAACAGTATCAGGGCAGGTATCCAAGGGGCTAAAGCAGGGTTGATAGTATTGTTTTCGGCTATATTCTTCATAAACATTCCTATAAAATAATAGGCCAAAAATACTATCATCGCTACAACTAAAGGTAAGCCAATCCCCCCCTTGCGTATGAAAGCTCCTAATGGTGCCGCTACAAAGAAAAGCACAAAACAAGCTACCGTAAGAGCAAACTTATCACTAAGATTTAGTATGTGTAAGTTCATCAGTTTGTAGCGGTACTCTAAATCGCTTTGGCGGTACTCTACATTGTCGAGTTGTGTTTGATTATTGTTCATCGCCATTTCGAGAAGCATTAGCTTTTTGTCGTTAGGAAAAGCATTAAGCAACTGCGAAATGGAAGTGACCTCTTGTGTTTTCGTCTTAGGTTGGGTAGTTTTTGTCTCTTCAGCAGAAGAGGGAGCTATATAAAAACCTGTACGGCGAAACATATTGTTGCCATAATCGGTGATGTTTTGTTTGAAATCAGTGCGGAGAGAGTCGATGGCATAGCCTAACTGACCGACATTCATCATTCTGTAGGTAGTAGCATCAGTTTTCTCGTTGAAATCTACATTATTGAGGTGCGAAAGGTCGAGGTTGATGATGTACTTCTGAAAATGTACCTTTGCAAAAGGCAATCGCTCTTGGGCTTCGTAGCTATTGGTCTTAATATCTTCGTAATAAGTGCCATCTTCTAAAATAAGCTGTAAGAAATTGCTGTTAGTTTTAGCACTTTTGAGTTCCCCCTTTTTGGCAAAAATAACCGTACGATTCACTCTGTCAGGGGTCTTCTTATGGATGAGGACATTATGTAGAAACTGATCGTTATCTCCGCTCTTTTTAGCTACTTTGATGCTTATATCTTCACCTATATTAGAAAAAACACCTTCTGAAATAGCCATTGCTGGCTTCACCTTAGCTATATTAGACCTAAGCGTATATACTTCGCGATAAGCAACCGGAATCACATTGTTTGCTAAAAAAAAAGTGCCTATACTCAGCAGCGCCATTAGGACAATTAGTGGAAGCATCACACGCATTAATGAGATGCCAGAGGCTTTCATAGCGGCAAACTCGTAGTTTTCGGCAAAAGCACCAAAGGTCATAATAGACGAGATAACCACCGCCAAGGGCATAATAATAGGTATAAGCTGCGGAATAAAGTAAATGAGGAATTTACCGATAATCCACAACTCTAATCCACGTCCTGCTAACTCATCGATGTAAGTGAAAATGGTGTGAAATACGAATATGAGAACGAGAATGGAGAGCGCCCCCAGAAAGTTAGTGAGAAACTGCGTGAGTATATAGCGGTCTAATATTTTCATTTGTTAGGTAAACATTAGAGTTCAGAGATAGTATAGCCGTCTTTTTTGTATTTTTCGCGGTCGAATTTGAAAATATTGTCAGAAAGAGGCTGGTTAGTCTTGAATGTATTGACTGTAATGGTGGTTCTTGTGCCATTTTTGCCTATTTCGATAAGATTATAGATGTGTTTGGTCTGTATATCAATGCCAAGCAGTATTTGTTTCACCTCAGTATTAGCTTTTTGAGGTTTAAGTTCTACATATTGTATTTTTCGACCACGTACGTTTTGCTGTATATCCCATTTGTACTTATAACCTTTTTTGTAGAAGGTAAGCATTTTAGAGGGGGTAATGGCACTGTCGTCAGTAGCGTTTTTTTCGATAGTAACTTCTTCGTTTTCAGGAACTACGGTGTAAGTTTTGTTTCCGTCATACATTTTAGTAGCCCCAAGATAATTCAGTACGTACTTATCTTTGGCGATAGTGACATTCCCTTTGGTTTCTTGATTGATATTCTCAACTAAATTATCGAGATTGTACTTAAAATCAATGTATATATTGTTATAAGCAGACATTTTAGCATATACTTCATCAAGGAGTTTTTTAGCCTTATCTACTTGATTTTGAGCTTGTAATCCGCCTGTAATAAGGGCGATTAGTATTAATAAAATTCTTTTCATTTTCTGTAGTGTTTTTAATGATTTTGTTGTTACCTTTTTGATAGTTAGCAATTTCCGTTCCAAAATTGGGGCAAAAGTAATGTTTTTTTGGAGATTGTGCAAGTTTTGAAGGGTTATTGTTCGCTCATCCTATACTCATCGTATACACATTGTTCGGAGAGAGAGGAAGGAGAGAAAAGTCTTAAATTTTTCTTAATGCCTAACATTCAACTGTTAATACAATCTTCTTTTTTAAACAGAGTATAAATTACATAAGAAGTAGCTTTTTTTGTTGCATATAATTGTAAATAGCTGTACTTTTGTAGCGAATTTTTAACGTAATATATTATTAAAAACTATAAAACGAATGGCAGGATTATTTAAAACATCTGTGGCACGAAAGGTGGCGATGGCGCTCTCGGCACTCTTTCTCATTCTCTTTCTAATCATACACTTGGCGGTAAACCTTACCTCAGTGATTAGTGAGAGTACTTTCAACGAGCTATCCCACTTTATGGGTACCAATCCGCTGATACAATTTGCTATGCAGCCGGTACTACTCGCTGGGGTTATTTTCCACTTTGTGATGGGATTTGTGCTCGAAATACAAAACAAAAGGGCTCGCGGTAGCGAAAAGTATTACGCCTACAACGGGGGAGCTAACTCTTCTTGGATGTCGCGCAATATGATTATTACTGGAGTGATGATTCTTCTGTTTTTAGGTCTTCACTTATGGGATTTTTGGGTAGGCGAAATGAACTACAAATACATACAGTTCAACGAGCCCAACCCTACACGTTACTATCACGAGTTAATAGAGAAATTTCACGAACCTTTACGTGTGGGTATGTATGTGCTTTGCTTTGTATTTTTGTGCTTACACTTGCTACACGGCTTTCAGTCAGCTTTCCAATCAATGGGTTGGAAGGACGATGCGCGCAAAAAACTGATTAGCCAAGTAGGTAATTGGTATTCTTACATTATCTGTGGGGGCTTTATTTTTATAGCTCTCTTCCATTACATTAAATTTTTAACAGCTTAATTTTATGAGTACATTAGATTCTAAAATTCCTGAAGGTCCTATAGCGGACAAATGGACGAAATATAAAGACCATATCAACCTAGTGAACCCCGCTAATAAGCGTAATATAGATGTGATAGTGGTAGGTACTGGTTTGGCTGGAGGTTCGGCAGCTGCTACCCTCGCTGAATTGGGTTATAACGTAAAGGCTTTTGCTTATCAAGATTCTCCACGCCGTGCGCACTCTATCGCTGCTCAGGGAGGTATCAACGCCGCCAAAAACTATATGGGTGATGGTGACTCGAACTACCGTTTGTTTTACGATACAGTAAAAGGTGGTGACTACCGCGCTCGTGAGGCTAACGTGTATCGCCTTGCTGAAGTATCTGGCAACATTATTGACCAGTGTGTGGCTCAAGGGGTGCCTTTTGCACGTGACTACGGCGGGCTACTTGACAACCGCTCTTTTGGTGGGGTGTTGGTATCGCGTACTTTCTACGCTAAAGGTCAGACAGGACAACAGCTTTTGCTTGGTTGCTACTCGGCTATGAACCGCCAAATTGCTCGTGGTAAGATTGATATGTACAACCGCCACGAAATGCTAGATGTGGTAATAGTAGACGGCAAAGCGCGTGGTATCATTGCTCGTAACTTGGTAACAGGTGAGATTGAGCGTCACTCAGCTCACGCAGTGGTTATCGCCTCTGGTGGTTATGGTAACGTGTACTTCCTTTCGACCAATGCAATGGGTTCTAACGCAACTGCTGCTTGGAAAATACATAAGAAAGGGGCTTACTTTGCAAACCCTTGCTTTACTCAAATTCACCCTACTTGTATTCCTCGTTCAGGCGACTACCAATCTAAACTGACTTTGATGTCGGAATCACTACGTAACGATGGTCGTATTTGGGTTCCTAAGAAAATGGAGGATGCTATAGCAATACGCGAAAAACGCAAAAAACCTACTGAAATACCTGAAGAAGACCGCGA
>ERZ773077.403-NODE-403-length-32791-cov-7.121518_pt1 | contig 32791 bp, 23 predicted proteins | sample MGYA00580612_ERZ773077 | MGnify/ENA primary metagenome ERZ773077 (study PRJEB29015, sample SAMEA2737971) | human oral metagenome | biome: human oral; feature: human-associated habitat; material: dental | place: China | collected 2021 ...
CAGGAGAAGTGCTGCATCAAAAAACACACTTCCCGCAACCTTGGGAATTTTTCGCACAAGAAGTCATGATACGCGTCTTTGGCAAACCGGACGGCAAACCCGAACTTGAAGAAGCCGATACCCCCGAAAAACTGCGTGCGTTGCTTGCTGAAAAATTATCATCTCGCCCCGAAGCCGTACACGAATACGTCGCCCCGCTGTTTGTTTCGCGCGCGCCCAATCGGAAGATGAGCGGGCAAGGCCATATGGAAACCGTCAAATCCGCCAAACGGCTGGACGAAGGCATTAGTGTATTACGCGTACCGCTTACACAGTTAAAACTGAAAGACTTGGAAAAAATGGTCAATCGGGAGCGCGAACCCAAACTATACGAAGGACTGAAAGCACGTTTGGAAGCGCATAAAGACGATCCTGCCAAAGCCTTTGCCGAGCCGTTTTACAAACACGATAAAGCAGGCAACCGTACCCAACAGGTAAAAGCCGTGCGCATTGAGCAAGTACAGAAAACCGGCGTATGGGTGCGCAATCAAAACGGCATCGCCGATAATGCGACTATGGTACGGGTAGATGTGTTTGAGAAAGGTGGCAAATATTATTTGGTACCGATTTACAGTTGGCAGGTGGCGAAAGGAATTTTGCCGGATAAGGCGATAATTGCCTTTAAAGACGAAGAGGAGTGGCAACTTATTGATGACAGTTTCAACTTCAAATTCCCATTACATCCTAATGATTTAGTTGAGGTAATAACTAAAAAAGCTAGAATATTTGGTTACTTTGCTAGCTGTCATCGAGGTACAGGTAATATTAATATCCGTATCCACGATCTGGATAATAAAGTCGGGAAAAACGGAATTCTGGAAGGCATCGGTGTCAAAACCGCCCTTTCATTCCAAAAATACCAAATCGACGAACTCGGTAAAGAAATCAGACCATGTCGTCTGAAAAAACGTCCGCCTGTCCGTTAAATAAACTCATCCCTGTTTCAGACGACCTGAAGCAGGGATTTTTCGTCGCACAAACACAAAGGAGAAAACACATGACATGGCGCAGCCTGCTTATCCAAAACAGCGGCAAACTGTCGTTGCACCGCAAACAAATGCTGATTCGTCAAAACGGAGAATCTTATACCGTCCCCTTGGAAGACATTGCTGTCATTGTTGTCGAACATCGGGAAACACTGATTACCGCCCCGCTTTTATCGGCATTGGCAGAATATGGAACGACTCTGCTGACTTGCGACGAACAATTCCTACCCTGTGGTCAATGGCTGCCTTACTCGCAATACCATCGCCAATTAAAAACTCTCAAGCAGCAACTGAATATCAGCGAACCCTTAAAAAAGCAACTTTGGCAACATATCGTCCGTCGAAAAATCCTCAACCAAGCATTTGTTGCCGACGAAACAGGCAATGACATTGCTGCTAAACGGCTACGCGCATTGGCTGCCGAAGTTCGCTCCGGCGATACAGGGAACCGCGAAGCTCAAGCCGCCGCCCTCTATTTTCAAGCCGTGTTCGGAGAAAAATTTACCCGCAACGACAACAATACCGTCAATGCCAGTCTGAATTACGCCTACGCCGTGATTCGGGCCGCCGTTGCCCGCTCCCTCGCCTTATATGGTTGGTTGCCCGCATTGGGGCTGTTTCATAAAAGCGAACTCAATCCCTTCAATCTTGCCGACGACTTTATCGAACCATTGCGCCCGCTTGCCGACCTGACCATACTGAACCTGAAAGAGCAAGGTCGTCTGAAAAGCGAATTGACGCCGCAAACCAAACAAGCCTTGATCAGAATCCTGCACTCCCAAGTCGGCATCGAACAGCAGACCTTCAGTACACTGGCAGCCATAGACAAAATGATTGCCTCATTCCAGCCAAGCCTCGCCGCCAAAAACGCCAAACTGCTGAAACTGCCCGAAATCCTGCCTTTGAAAGAATATCAATATGAGTGAGGCAAAGTTTATGCGGATTATCGTCTTTTTTGACCTGCCAGTTACCACCGTCGCCAAACGCAAAGCCGCCAACCAATTCCGACATTTCCTATTGAAAGACGGCTATCAAATGCTGCAACTTTCCGTGTACAGCCGGATTGTCAAAGGTAGAGATGCGTTGCAGAAACACCACAACAGACTATGCGCCAACCTACCGCAAGAAGGCTCGATACGCTGTTTGGAAGTAACAGAAAAGCAGTTTGCCGCCATGAAACTGCTTTTAGGCGAACTCAAAACCCAAGAAAAAAAGGTCAATTCAGACCAATTATTGCTGTTCTAATCTCCGTTTTTTAGACAAAAGAAAGCGTGGAATCCTTACAGAATAAGGATTTCCCGTTGAAGCAATTGTAGCACTGCGAAATGAGAAAGGGAGCTACAACTTAGAACGTGTGCAATTACAGCAGGCATATATTGTAGCACTGCGAAATGAGAAAGGGAGCTACAACGAATACTATTGCGTGCACGTAAGCCCTGAAATTGTAGCACTGCGAAATGAGAAAGGGAGCTACAACATTCCGCGGATTATTCTTTGCAAATTATGTATTGTAGCACTGCGAAATGAGAAAGGGAGCTACAACATGTCACAGATAACCCTGTTGTTCAGCAGGATTGTAGCACTGCGAAATGAGAAAGGGAGCTACAACAATACATCTAGGAGATTATCATGCAGCAAAATTGTAGCACTGCGAAATGAGAAAGGGAGCTACAACTAGCGAAGTGTAAATAAAATAATCTATAAGATTGTAGCACTGCGAAATGAGAAAGGGAGCTACAACCAGGCTTGTTATTTAAATGTTTAACGTCTAATTGTAGCACTGCGAAATGAGAAAGGGAGCTACAACCTTAAGCAGAAAGAAATGATGATGCTCTCTATTGTAGCACTGCGAAATGAGAAAGGGAGCTACAACGCAGCACCGGCGTTTTGCCGACCACATCCAATTGTAGCACTGCGAAATGAGAAAGGGAGCTACAACTCCGTTGGGAATGCTACGGGCGGTTATGCTATTGTAGCACTGCGAAATGAGAAAGGGAGCTACAACAGTCCGTTAAACATATTGATGTGCTTCACGATTGTAGCACTGCGAAATGAGAAAGGGAGCTACAACTACATCTGGCAGGACGGCGCAACACCGCTGATTGTAGCACTGCGAAATGAGAAAGGGAGCTACAACAAGCAAATCGAAATCAAAATCAAAGCCGCAATTGTAGCACTGCGAAATGAGAAAGGGAGCTACAACTACTAGCTTAGTACTACAAGATAACTCTAGATTGTAGCACTGCGAAATGAGAAAGGGAGCTACAACAACAATTTTTTGGAAAACCGCCGCACGTCAATTGTAGCACTGCGAAATGAGAAAGGGAGCTACAACCAATAGAATCGTTGATTGCGTCAAACCTCGATTGTAGCACTGCGAAATGAGAAAGGGAGCTACAACCCAGGTGTGCGCTGGGATGCCAATGGCTTCATTGTAGCACTGCGAAATGAGAAAGGGAGCTACAACTGGAAGGGTATGCTCAAGGTAGGTTCAGTGATTGTAGCACTGCGAAATGAGAAAGGGAGCTACAACGTACTACGCAGTACTATACATTGTTATCTGATTGTAGCACTGCGAAATGAGAAAGGGAGCTACAACCTCAAGCAAAGGGAAATGATGATGCTTTCTATTGTAGCACTGCGAAATGAGAAAGGGAGCTACAACCTAACTTACTTGCGAGTTTTCGAGTGTGTGATTGTAGCACTGCGAAATGAGAAAGGGAGCTACAACCAGACGGGAGATTATTAGCCGCCGCAACGAATTGTAGCACTGCGAAATGAGAAAGGGAGCTACAACCGCTCCCAACGCGAATAATCTCCGATGCTCATTGTAGCACTGCGAAATGAGAAAGGGAGCTACAACCCCCCGAAGCATAATATGGGTACACGTTCGATTGTAGCACTGCGAAATGAGAAAGGGAGCTACAACGTCTGTCTTGACGCTTCGGAGACGACCCAAATTGTAGCACTGCGAAATGAGAAAGGGAGCTACAACGTAGCGTTTCGTGCTACGACGAAAGCAATTATTGTAGCACTGCGAAATGAGAAAGGGAGCTACAACTTGAACGCCCTGCTTTTGATTTTCGTGTCGATTGTAGCACTGCGAAATGAGAAAGGGAGCTACAACGATGTTGCGAGCGGGTTTCATTCCGTTACTATTGTAGCACTGCGAAATGAGAAAGGGAGCTACAACGGGATAAATATGGTCGAGTCTTCGAGTATGATTGTAGCACTGCGAAATGAGAAAGGGAGCTACAACAGATTTATGCCCGAAAACGCCACAATCCTAATTGTAGCACTGCGAAATGAGAAAGGGAGCTACAACTTGTACGGCCTGACCTGAGCATTACCCAAAATTGTAGCACTGCGAAATGAGAAAGGGAGCTACAACGAAAACAGTATGTAGTTGGAGGCTCGACGGATTGTAGCACTGCGAAATGAGAAAGGGAGCTACAACTCGGCGGTGAAACGATAAATTCAAATCGCAATTGTAGCACTGCGAAATGAGAAAGGGAGCTACAACGTACTTTCAACATGCTCGTCCGCGGGCGAAATTGTAGCACTGCGAAATGAGAAAGGGAGCTACAACTTCGGGCCGGTCGCTTTTGTCGAGATGACAATTGTAGCACTGCGAAATGAGAAAGGGAGCTACAACCCACGCACTCTTCAATCGCCCGCCCTCTTGATTGTAGCACTGCGAAATGAGAAAGGGAGCTACAACTCTTGGTACGCCCCTGATAAATGGTACTTGATTGTAGCACTGCGAAATGAGAAAGGGAGCTACAACGGTACTCTTTCATCATACTAAAAACGACGGATTGTAGCACTGCGAAATGAGAAAGGGAGCTACAACTCAAGCCGCTTTTTGTACTCAATGCCTGATATTGTAGCACTGCGAAATGAGAAAGGGAGCTACAACGCGAAATTGACGGAGTGCGTTCAAATATATATTGTAGCACTGCGAAATGAGAAAGGGAGCTACAACAATACAAGACCTAATGAATGCGCTCCGTCCATTGTAGCACTGCGAAATGAGAAAGGGAGCTACAACACGTTTTCGTCGGATAGGATTTGTTCGACAATTGTAGCACTGCGAAATGAGAAAGGGAGCTACAACTCATTGCTCATCGGTTGCTCACATTCGTCGATTGTAGCACTGCGAAATGAGAAAGGGAGCTACAACCCTCACGGTTGATATACCAGTGCATTTTGCATTGTAGCACTGCGAAATGAGAAAGGGAGCTACAACCGCCTGCGCTTCCACCTGCTCGGCTTTGCTATTGTAGCACTGCGAAATGAGAAAGGGAGCTACAACTTAGATGAAGTGCAATTGAAGCTGTATCGAATTGTAGCACTGCGAAATGAGAAAGGGAGCTACAACCTCTTCGCCATAATACTGTCGAATTTGGCAATTGTAGCACTGCGAAATGAGAAAGGGAGCTACAACACCATCTGTTTCGGTAGGCAATACCCACCAATTGTAGCACTGCGAAATGAGAAAGGGAGCTACAACCAATATTTCATTTCATCGCCGGCGTAGAAGATTGTAGCACTGCGAAATGAGAAAGGGAGCTACAACGCGTACTCGATAATGGACAAGAGTACGATTATTGTAGCACTGCGAAATGAGAAAGGGAGCTACAACTGTAGTATACGACATGCTCATTACCGGCGGATTGTAGCGCTGCGAAACAAGGAAATCGTTGCTTCAGACGGCCTTATCTCCCCTCTTCTGCGTCCAGCACTAAGAATATCGCCAGTGCCACTGCCATCAGCACCGCCGTCAGTACCATCGCCCGTGCGTAATTGTCTGCGCCGGCCGTGCCCAGATAGCGGTAAATCAGGGTTGTCAGGGTTTGCCATTCGGGGCGGGACAGGAACAGTGTGGCGGCAAATTCGCCCGCGCAGGTGGCGGCGGCGAATGTCAGGCCGCGGCGCAGGGCGGGTTTCAGCAGCGGGGCGGTAACATATAAGGCCGTCTGAAAACGGTTGGCGCCCATGCTTCGGGCGGCATCGGCATAATCGGGCGGCAGTGCGTCCCACGCGGCGGATACGTCTTTGGCGACAAACGGATAGGCAAGCAGCGCGTAGGTGGCGATCAGCAAGGGCAGCGAGGCCGTCCAGTCGGGGTAAAGCAGCAGCACGCCGAAGGCGACGCACACGGGCGACACCATAAACGGCAGGAAAGTCAGCCCGCGCACCCACGGCGCGCGGCGCACGAGGCAGGCGTGCAAAATGCCCAATGCGGCCGCCAGCAGCACCGCCATCGCCGAAAACCGCAACGTGTTCCACAGTGCCGCCAGCGTGTCCGCCTCCGCCAGCACGCGCCAGGAATCCCCCGCCGCCAAGGCTTTCGCGCCCACGGCGCCCAGCGGCAGTACGCAGCAAAACAGCAGCACCAGCAATGCAGCCGCCAGCAGCAGCCGTTCGCCGGCAGACTGCGGCCTGCGCGGGGCCGGCACGCGCACTGTTTTCCCCGCCGCCGCATTGCGGCTGAGGCGGGCATAGAGCAGTCCGGTGGCGGCCGTTACCGCCAGCACCAGCCACACCAGCACCGACGCCTGCGCCATATCCAGCTCGTAGGCGATCAGTTGGTAAACTTCCACCTCCACCGTCGCGTAGCGGTTGCCGCCCAGCAGCAATGCGAGTCCGAAACCGGAAAAACAGTATAGAAACACCAGACACGCCCCGCCCGCAAGCCACGGGCGTAAGACGGGCCATTCCACATCGGTGAAACGCCGCCATGCGCCCGCCCCCAGCGTGCGGGCCGTCTGAAGTCGCGCTTCGGGCACCTGCATGAACCCCTGATACGCCGAACGTACCAGCACCGGCAGGTTGAAAAACACGTTACCGTAAAGCAGCAGGTACGGCGTATCCTGCCAGCCCGCCCACAATGCGCCGTGCGCGCCGAAAAGCGCCAGCACGCCCATACCGGCCACCAGCGTCGGCATCACAAACGGCAGCATCAGCAGCCGCAGAATCCAGCCGCGGCCGAAAAAGTCCAGCCGCGCCAGCACCCAGCCGGTCGGCACGCCCGCCAGCACGGTCAGCACGCAGGTTACGGCCGCCTGAAACACCGTCCAGCCTATCCTGTGCCGCATGTAGCCGTCTTGCAGGATTTCCCGCACCATGCCGCCGCTGTCGTATGCCGCCAGCGCAAACAGCGGCGCGACCACCATAACGGCGAGAAAACCGAGCGGCACAAGTGCGAGCAGTAAGGTGGTGCATAAGCGGCGGAGATTCATGGCGGCTGCCTGTCGTAGGGGAAAACCGTATTCTATAACCAAACGGCCTGCAATTTGATACGGCCGGAACAAACCGCCCTTTCAAATAATTGAGGCCGTCTGAAAACATGTTTCAGACGGCCTTTTTTCTATCGGTGATTACTTAGCGCGGCGAGCAGTCTTTCAATACGATTTCGTCGTCGGGTGCGGTAATCATAATCGGCTGTTTGCGGTATGTTTTTTTGTCCATGTAAGCGGTGCTCAACACATAGCCGCCTTCTTTGCCGTAGTAAGTGTCGGCGTTGTCGGAGCGGTCGAGGTCGATGGGCATAAAGCGGCGTTTGCCGTCAACCACTGCGGAAGCGGAGGTAGTCAGACCCTGTTTGTTGAAGCCGTAGGTTACGGTTACGTGTTTGCCTTGCTGGCAACGGTAGGTTACGGATTTTTTAGCAACGGTCGGGTTGCTGATTTTTGCGGGTTTGGCGATGGCCGCGCCGCTCACTGCTACTGCCGAAGCCAATACAATTGCAGATAATAGTTTCATTGCAAGTATCCTTTTAAAGTGTGGGATTGAATGTGCTACGGCTCATGACTGCTCATGCTTCCGAAAGCGTGCCCATACTAATACCGGTAATATTTAAAATATAAGTTCGTTTGGATAATTTTTGTAAATCCGGCGGTTTTTCAGACGGCTCCGCCGCCAGTAGAGGCCTGACCGGCAAAGCGGACGATTTGCCGGTCGTCTATGGCGACACCGATTCTGCCGTTATCCGGCAGGGAATCGAGCCATCCGGCCTGTTGCCGGTCTAAGTCGGCGGTCAATTCGCCGTAGCGGCGGTGGACGAAAATGAGGCGGCGCGCTTCCGGAAGGTCGGTGATGCGGACGATGCGGCCTTCGGCCGGCGAATCCGAACCGGCGGCGCAAACGGTTATCGCCTGCGGCGGGATGTAGCGTTCTTCGCTGACGTTCTGCAAACCCAGCAGCCGCGCGGCTTGCGCGTCGGCAGGATGTTGCAGCAGGTCGCGCGGCGCGCCGTATTGCAACACCCTGCCCGCGTGCATCAGGGCGATGCGGTCGGCGAGGGTGAAGGCTTCTTCGGGGTCGTGGGTAACTAATATGGCGGGAATGTTCTGCCGGCGTATCCGGCGGACGGTTTGGTCGCGCAGGTGGCGGCGCAGGTGGGTGTCGAGGCTGGAAAAAGCTTCGTCCAGCAACAGCAGGTCGGGCTGCGTCACCAGTGCGCGGGCCAGTGCGAGGCGCTGCTGTTCGCCGCCGGACAGGCTGTCCACGCTGCGTTCGGCTTCGCCGCCCAGTCCGACTTCGTCCAAGGCTTGCCGCACCCGCTGTTCGGCCTCTTTCCGCGGCACTTTGCGCATCTTGAGGCCGAAGGCGGCGTTCTGCCATGCGTTGAGATGCGGAAACAGGGCGTAGTCTTGGAACATTAATGAGATATTGCGTTTTTCAGACGGCATCAGGGTGATGTCGCGCCCGTTCAGCCAGACTTCGCCGCCGTCGGCGGGGGTCAGGCCCGCAATGATTTTGAGCAGGGTGGATTTGCCGCAGCCCGATTTGCCCAACACGGCGAGCACGCCGCCGCCTTCCACGCTCAGGCTGATGTTTTGCGCGACTTGTTTCGTACCGAAGGATTTGTCGATGTTTTTCAGTTGCAGCATTTTCAGACGGCCTCTTGCGGATGGCGGCGCAGGCTTTCGAGCCATTGCGACAGCGGATGTTGCGGTTTCAGCAGGCCGTAGCGGCGGAAAGCGTCGAGCGTCACCAACTGGGCGTCGTCCATCATTTCGCCGGCGAGCATGACCCCGACCAATTCGGGAATGTCCATCAGGACGAATCCGGCCACTTCGCCGTCTTGGTTTTTCGGAGCGAAGTCGGGCGGCAGCACGACATCGAAAATATGCAGGATTTCGTTGTGCAGGCCGCGCGATACGGGGCGCAGGCTGTGCAGGCAGCTTTGCCGCCGCAGTCTGTCGGGCAAAACTGCGCCCAGCCCCGCTTCTTCTTCGCTTTCGCGCAATGCGGCCTCAAGCGCCGTTTCACCGCTGGCGACACCGCCACCGACGATGTTGTCGAGCTTGTTCGGATCGACGGCTTTGTCCGCACTGCGGCGGCCTATCCAAAACCGCCAGCCGCCGCGGCAGGTCAGCCCGTTCAGGTGTATGGCGCGGCTCAACAGCCCGAACGGGCGGAAGGCGGCGCGTTCCAGGGCAAACAGCGGCCGGCCGGCTTCGTCGCACACATCGAAATATTCGCCGCGCCAGCCGCGCAGTACGCCGGCCTCCCGCCAGCCGCAGGCCGTGCTTTGCAGGCTGAGGCCCAAAGCCGCCCAGCTTTCTCCGGCCAAGTGCAGGCCGTCTGAATCTTCGCCGACGGCGCCCGGCCAGTCTTTTTTAAGCTGCGCGCCCCATTGCGGATTCAGACGGCCCAAAGGCAACCCGTTGAGCCAGAGCGTCTGCCAGCTTCCTTTCAAACCATACTGCCGCTGCGCCCACTGCCACAGGCCGTCGTGTGCGCTGCCATCCAAAACACCCGAAAAACAAGGTCGCTCAGCCATAATTTGCCTGCCCGAATATTGACGACGTATAAGATTTTAACTGCTTCATTCCGATTTGCAAGCCGCAGACCGGACCGGCGAAACCGCGTTATAATGACCGCGGCACACACCCGACCGACAGGAGCGGCAAATGAGCGAACTGGAAAGCATCCTTTCTTTCAACCGGCAATTCGTCGATTCCGGCGAATACGAGAAATTCTTTACCGACAAATACCCCGAACGCGGGCTGGCGATTCTGTCGTGCATGGACGCGCGGATGATGGAGTTGCTCCCGCGCGCGCTCGGCCTGAAAAACGGCGACGCCAAACTGATTAAAAACGCCGGCGCGGTCGTCAGCCACCCGTGGGGTTCGGTGATGCGCAGCCTGCTGGTAGCCGTGTTCGAACTGAAAGTCAGGGAAATCATGGTCATCGCCCACCACGACTGCGGTATGCAGGGGCTGCACGCCGAAAGTTTCCTAAACAAAGTGCACGACAGCGACATCCCCGACGACCGCATCGAAACCCTGCGCCATGCCGGCATCAACCTCGACGGCTGGCTGACCGGCTTCGACAATGTGGAAGACAGCGTGCGCCACACGGTCAGGCTTATCCGCAACCACCCGCTGATGCCCGCCGACATCGCCGTACACGGCCTCGTCATCCACCCGACCACGGGCAAACTGAACATGGTCGTCGACGGCACCCTTGCGCAGGCAAATCTTTCAGACGGCCTTTGAACCATGAAAAACATCGGACTATTCGGCGGCACCTTCGACCCCGTACACAACGGCCACCTCCACATCGCCCGTGCCTTCGCCGACGAAACCGGTTTGAACACGGTCGTTTTCCTGCCCGCAGGCGACCCCTACCACAAACCGCAGGTCACGCAGACTTCCGCCGCACACCGCCTTGCCATGACCGAACTTGCCGCAGCGGAAGATGCCCGTTTCGCCGTCAGCGACTGCGACATCGTGCGCGGCGGCGCGACCTACACCTTCGACACGGTGCAGATTTTCCGCCAGCAGTTTCCCGCCGCCCGACTCTGGTGGCTGCTCGGCAGCGACAGCCTGATGAAGCTGCACACCTGGAAAAAATGGCAGACGCTGGTTAAACAGACCCACATCGCCGTCGCCATGCGCGAAGGCGACAGCCTCGGGCAGACCCCGCGCGAACTGCACGCATGGCTGGGCGAAGCGCTGCAAAACGGCAGCGTCAGAATCCTGCAAGCCCCGCTGTACGACATCAGCTCTACCCAAATCCGACAGGACATCCGCAACGGCAGCCTTCCCGACGGCCTGATACCGCCGCAGGTGGCGCGCTATATCCGCGAACACGGCCTGTACCGCTGACCCGCATCCCCGTCTGACGCCGGCAAGGCCGTCTGAAAGCAGGCATCTTGTTTTCAGACGGCCTTTGTCGTTCTGTTTGCGATACGGAACGCCGTAATCGGGTATAATCGGCGGCATACTTTTTATGGAAGCCGATATGACAGAACAAGAACTGCAAGACCTGCAAAAAATGGTCGAAACCGCCGTCGAAGCATTGGAAGACATCAAAGCCGACAATATTTCGGTTTTGGAAACGCAAGACAAAACCTCGCTGTTTTCCCGCATGATTATCGCCAGCGGCGACAGCAGCCGCCAGGTCAAAGCCTTGGCCAATAACGTGGCCGTCAGCCTGAAGGAGGCCGGATTCGAAATCCTGAGCACGGAAGGACAGGACAGCGGCGAATGGGCGCTGGTGGACGCGGGCGATTTGGTGGTGCACGTCATGCTGCCCGCCGTGCGCGACTATTACGACATCGACACCCTCTGGGGCGGCGAAAAACCGAGTTTCTACGCCGGCGCGCAAAAACCCTGGCACGCGGCCGACAATTAAATCGGCAGCAACCGGCCGTCAGGCCGTCTGAAAAGCGCAGAGGCACGCCGCCCCGCCCTTTTCAGACGGCCTGATTTCGTCTAAACATGTGATTTGAATCAAAGAAATAAAATGACAATGTTTGACACCCGGCCGAAATGGTTTAACATGCAGGTCCTTTTAACCAAAATTTCTAAAAGAGAGATACCGATGAAAACATCAGCTTTACTGGCAACCCTGTTGGCCGCACTGGCCCTGTCCGCATGCGGCGACAGCTCTTCCGGCTCCGGCAGTGCAAGCTCGGCAGTCTGCGACGAATACGAAAAAGCATTTGCCGCATCCGTCGAAGGGGTGGACGCAGCAACTAAAGAAATGATGCAAAAATCGTTCGACCAGACCAAAGAAGCGCTGAAAAACCTGCCCGCCGACCAACGCGACGCCACTTGCAGCGAATCGCTGAAAGCACTGAAAGGCGAACAAGCCGGCGCCGCCGAGGATAAAGCCGAAGAAGCGAAAGAAGCTGCCGAAGAAGCCAAAGACGCCGCGGCTGACGCTAAAGAAGACGCCCAATAATACGGCCGTTTACCATCGGAGCCGTCCGAATATTCAGACGGCCTGCGCTAAAACACCGGATTTCGAACCATACGGAATCCGGTGTTTTTTTGCCTTTACCGCGCGGCAGGCAAATCGGAAACGGGGTGCGGCCGGTTCTGCCCATAAAAAAGGCCGTCTGAAAACGATACTTCCGTTTTCAGACGGCCTTTACTTTACCCTATCGCGGTATCAGCCGTTTACCATTGGTAGCCCACGCCTGCGGTGGCGCCGTAATGGCCGCGCGAGTTGCCGGTGGCCGTACCTTTGATAATCCAGTTGCCGCCGTCGGAGATACTGGAGAAGCCGACGGCATAGCCGCTTTCGCCCCTGTATGCACTGCCGGAAACAGCCATCATGCTCTTGCCGGGCAGATAGGCCTGCGGCAGACCGGCCACGGCCATCGCCGCTGCGGTACCGGCCTTAGAGTCGCTCTCGACATCGTTGATACGTTGGTTCAACTGGTTGCCCATATTCGCAACGTAATTGTTGATGCTGTTGATGCTCTGGTTAATCGCCTGGTTGGTGTAGTACAACTGGCTGCCGTTGATGGCGTCGGTCGAAGCCGCCGATACCACGCCTGCGGCCACGCCTTGTACCTGGCGGGTTTCGTCCGCGTTGTTGCCCACGGTTACCACACCGGCCACTTTGTTGGCGGTTGCGCTCGAACCCGCTTTGCCTGCGACGGCTGCGTCGTTCAGGCCGCCGTAGGTGTACGCTTCGCCGGAAGCGGTATTGGCGGTATGCACGCCGCTGGTCGTAGCGCGGTCGCCGAGGTACACGGAATCTGCCGTACCGGCGGTGATGTTGCTGCCCAAGGCGTAAGCATTGTTGGCGGACACGGTGTTGTTGTTACCCACAGAGTACGAGCTGTTGCCGGTAACCACGCTCGGGTCGCCGATGGCGCCGGAGGCTTTGCCGCTGACGATGTTGCCGGTACCGATGGCGATGGTGTTCTCGGCGGTGGCCTGCGCACCCTTACCGATGGCGATGGCATTCATGCCGCTGGAGACGGATTGTCTGCCGATGGCCAGCGTATCGGAAGCGGAAGCCTGAGCCTGATAGCCGACTGCCGTTGAGTACGCGCCGCTCGCGCTGGAGTCCTCGGTATTGGTAGCCTGAACCGCAGGATCCACTTCGCCGTCGTTGGTATGGAAGAATCTGATACCTTGCTCGTTTATACGGCCTACGGCTTCAATCACGTCATTGGTGACATACATGCCTTTGCCTTCGACGTTATAGGTAACCAAAGTGTAACCGTTGGATTGCGCCACGGTGGTTTGGTTGGTTACGTTTTTAACGTTGCCGTTCTGGCTGTTGTCCACCAGAGTGATGCCCTTGATATTGCCCACGTTGCTGGTACCGGTGCTGCTGTCGGTAGTCGGTTTGGTGGTGCTGTGGTTTTCGCCGTTGCTGCCGATTAACTGGTAAAGCTGGTGCAACTGGCCGCCGTTGACGGCATCTTTGCTGTCTGCCGACACGGTTCCGGCTGCAACGTTGGTAACTTTGTTACCGCCGTTGTTGAGGCCGCCCGAAGTCAGGCTGACTGCGTTGTTGCCGGAACCGACGGTAACGCCGCCGTTATCCACCACGGTATTGCCCGCAGTAACGCTGTTGACGTTCAAGTCTTTGTTGAGGCTGACTTGGACGCCGGCTGCGTCGGCTTTGGTCGTGATGTTGGCATCGCCTTTCACCGCTACGCTGTCGCCCAGTTTTTTCACACCGGTGCTGCCGCTGTCGCCGGTAAAGGTCAGGCCTTTGGTATCGACGATGTCTTTGGCCGCCGCACCTTTGGCGATGTCCGCTTTGACGTTTTGCGCCAAATCGACGGCGTAATCGGTAACGTTGTTGCCGTCTTTCGCGCCTTTGGCCACGACGATGTCGGACGAACCGGCGGATACGCTGGCACCATCGGCGTTAACGGTGTAAATGGTCTGGCCGTTGCCGCCCTGGCTGCTGGTTACGCTTGCAATGTTGGTTCCGCCCGCCACTTCGGTTTTGGCCGCTGCGGCTTTTTGGTTCAACTGGCTGACGTTGACGGCATCGGTGTCGTTGACGCCTGCGGCCACGTTGGTGACGGCTTTGTTACCCGCGTTGATGCCTGCGGCGGTTACGCCCACGTCTCCGGCTTTGAGGCCGTCTGAAGTCAGGGCTACGTCGCTGCCTACTTTGACGCCGTTGTTATTCAACACGGTATCGCCTGCGGTAACGCTGTCGATGTTCAGGGCTCTGTTGAGGCGGATTTGAATGCCGTCTGCATCGGCTTTGGTTGTGATGTTGTCATCACCTTTCACCGCCAGACTGTCGCCCAGTTTCTTCGTACCGGTGCTGCCGCTGTCGCCGGCAAAGGTCAGGCCTTTGTTGTCGACGGCTTCTTTGGCCGCTACGCCTTTGGCAATGTCCTCTTTGGCTTCGTCGGTCAGGTCGAGCGCGTAATCGGTTACGCCGTCGCCGTCTTTCTCGCCCGCGTTCACTTTAACCGCGCCGCCGGCAGCCTGGCTGAGGGTGGTCTTGTCGGCATTGACGGTGTACTCGGTGTTGTTGCCTTCCACTTTGCTGCTGACGGTAACGTTTTTGCCTGCCGCTACGGTGGTGGTTTTTTCGCTGGCGTCCAACTGCTGTTTCAACTGGCCGAGGTTGACGGCATCGGTGTCGTTGACGCCTGCGGCCACGTTAGTGACGGCTTTGTTACCCGCGTTGATGCCTGCGGCGGTTACGCCCACGTCTCCGGCTTTGAGGCCGTCTGAAGTCAGGGCTACGTCGCTGCCTACTTTGACGCCGTCGTTGTTCAACACGGTATTGCCTGCGGTAACGCTGTCGGCTTTCAAGTCTTTGGCTGTCGCCACTTTATAGGTGGTGCTGCCGTCAGAGTTGTTCACGGTTTCGACTACGATATTGTCGTGGCCGCTGGCAACTTTGCTGGTGGCCGCCGCTGCCGCTGCATCGAGCTGGGCTTTGTTTACTGCGTCGTCATCCGCTTCGCCTTTGGCAACTTTGCTGATTTTGTTGCCGCCGTTGTTGAGGCCGTCTGAAGTCAGGCTGACCGGCTGTTTGCCGCTTGCGGCGGACGGCGTAACGGTTACACCGTTGGCCGAGATTTTGCCGGTGTTGCCGTCCGCGTCTTTAAATTCGGCGGAAGCCAATTCTTTCAACTCTTTGGCCAGTTTGACATTCAGCGTATCGCTGCCGTTGGAAACGACGCCGATATTGCCTTCGCTCAGTTCGGCCGCATCTGCGCCGCCTTTGACGAATACCCGGCTGCCCAGTTTGCGCTCGAAGTTTGCGGTATCGTTGTCGCCGCCGAAAGTCAGCGGGCTGATAACGGCGGTGTTCAATGCATTCAGCGCGGTGCCTACATTGTTGTAAGTCTTGGCGGGTTTGCCTTCCGCCGGCGTACCGTCAACCAAGGCATAGGCCGGAGCAACCAGATTGCCGTCGTTGTCGACGCTGCCGCCCAACACTTCGGCCGTTTTGGCCGCCGCGTTGTACAACTGGCTGCCGTTGACGGCTTCTTTGCTGCCTGCGGCAACTTTGCCTTCGGCAACGTTGGCCAGTTTGAACGGATCGGTCGTGCTGCCCGCCGCGTTTTGCAGGGAGGCAATCACGTTGGTGTCGGCAATTTCGTTGCCTTGTCCGTTCGGTCCGGTACGGAAGCTGCCGTCTTGCTGCTTGTATACTCTGTTACCGGAAGCATCGGTGTAGACCACCGGATGTTGTGCAGTTTCGGCAAGGTTTTGCGCATCGACGCTGACTTTGACGGTGCTGACGCCGTTTGCACTTTCTACGCTGACGGTCGTACCGGTGCCGTTGGCGAAGTTAACGGTATCGTAGGCGGTAACGACGTCTTTCGCTTCGCCGTTGCCTTGCAGGTTCCATCCGGCGTTCAGTACGTCGTTCACCGTGGCGGCATTGCTGCCGTTGATGTTTGCGGGCTTGGCCGCCGATGTGTCGCCTGCGGCGACTGTGGTCAGGTTGTCGCCCAAGCCGCTGATTTTGCCTGAGGTACCATCGATGGTAATCGGTTTGGCCGCGTTTTTACCGACGGTAATCTTATCGGCCAGGCCGAAATCGATTTGGTTGTCGGACACGGTCGTTACGATGTTTTTGTCCACGCTGGTATACAGGACGACTTCGCCCGGTTTGACATGGTCCTTCGTCTCGCTGTTTGCCAGATTGCTCTTGTCGGCGGTAATGTTCAGACCTTTCTGCAACTCGATGCCGATGTTGTCCAACGCGCCCTGTACGGTATTGGCCGCCACCGAAGAACCGTCGGATTTGGTTACGTTGAACGTCGGTGCGGCAATACTGCCGTCGGCATTGCTGAAGGCCGCGCCCAAGGCCGCTGCCAGCGGTTTGAGCTGGCTGACGTTGGCGGCATCGGTATCGTTTTTACCTGCGGCGACCGAGGTAATCGTTTTGCCGCCGTTGTTGAGGCCGTCTGAAGTCAGTTTCACGGGATTGGCGGCCGTACCCACGGTTACGCCTGCGGCGTTGACGGTAGTCGTATTGCCCGAAGTATCGGTAAAGGCGGCCGAATCCAAGCCTTTCAGTGCTTTCGCCAGTTTGACGTCCAATGTACCCTGGCCGTCTGAAACGACGCCGATGTTGTTGTCGCTCAACTTATCCGTATCAGTTTCACCACCTTTGACGGTAACGGTGCTGCCCAACTGTTTGGTAGCCGTCGCACCCGTATCGCCAGCAAAGTTCAGCGGACTTCTTACGGCATCGCTCAGGGCGGAAAATGCTTTGTCCGCACTGTCGTAAGTGGTCACGCCCGCAGTGGCCGGGCTGCCTGAAATCACGGTATAGCTCGGCGCGGTAATGGTACCGTCGGGATTAACCTTGGTACCGGCCGCTTTAGCCAGTTTGTCGAGCTGCGCCACGTTTACCGCATCGTTCTGCTTGATACCGGCTTTGATATTGCCCAAAGCGGTCGGCGTGGAAGTCTGCGGATCGGTCGGATTCAGTGCCGCAATGGTGATGTTACCGGTATCGGTGTAAGGCGTACCGTCTTCGGCATGGACGAACGATACGGTTTTCACACCCGTATGCGGGTCAACGTCCACTTTACGGTTCAGGATTTTGCCGTCCGAACCGATATAGGAAAACGGTGCGTCGTTATTGACCGTTGTCAGCGTGCTGACGCGCAGGTTGTTCAACGCATCGGTCAACTGGCCGAGATTGACCGCGTCGGTGGCACTGTCGCCCCTGCCGACATTGGTAATCTTGTTATCGGCCATATCCAAGCCGCCTTTGGCCTTAACCACGCCCGAAAACTCAGGGGCATCCGCCGTGTTGATGCTGACGGTGCTTTCGTTTTGGTTCAGGACGATGTTTTTGCCTGCTTCAAGCGTGATGGTCGAGCCGCTGGTGATTTCTTTCAGCGAATGGTTGTTTGCCTGCCCGTTGGTACCGCTGGTGGCCGCCGTAACCAGTTTGAATGATTTGTAGGCACCCGTATTCAGCGCCGAAATCGCACCTTCGATGGTGCTGGCGCCCGTGCCGCCGATATTGCTCATGGTAATTCCGCCGTCGGCATTCAACTTGGCATTGCCGCCCAGCACTCCGGCAACGGTTTTACCCATATTGTCCAAAGAAGCCTGCGTGGAGTAGAGCTGGCTGCCGTTGACGGCGTCCGTACTGTTTGCATCGACGCGGCCTGCGGCAACGTTGGTAATGGCTTTGTTACCCGCATTGATGCCTGCGGCGGCTACGGCAACGTCTCCGACTCTGAGGCCGTCTGAAGTCAGGCTGGCGGAATTGCCGCCGGCAGACGTGATGTTCACACCACTTCCGTCAACGACAGTATCGCCTACCGTTACTTTATTGAAAGCCACTTCGTCTTTGGTCGCAACGGTTATTTTGTTTTCGGCTTGGGTCAGCTTGATATTTTTTCCCGCATCTACGGTAACAGTTTCGCCGTTTTGTACGTTTTCGACGTTCGAACCGGCCACTTCGCCTTCAGATTGAGAAGTTTGCAGCTTGAAGCCGGCCGATTTGAGCTGGGCCACATTGACGGCATCGGTGTCCTGAGTACCTGCCGCAAGGGAGGTAATCTGGCGCGTGATGTTTCCTTCGGCATCGCCCACCGACACGGCGGCACGGGTGGATTTCCATGCCGCAATGGTTTTATCGGCAGCCGAACCCAACGGATCCGCACCCACCGCACCTTTGTCGACGGAAGCTTTGCTGGCACGTCCCAAAGCAACGCCGTCTGAAACGGTTACCGACGTGCCGCTACCCAATGCGACCGCACCGGTAATATTTTTCTCGCCGGCAAAAGTTACGGTATCGCTGCGCGGTAAATCCCTGCTCGGATTGGCGGCCCAGTTCGCAGTCGTCAAAGTCGCCGCAGAAGCGCCGATTTTTACATCGTTACCCAACACGAAGGTATCGGAAGTCTGGCTGCCGACGATATTTTTATTACCGATGGCGTAGTTTCCCGTACCGCCGATTACACTGCGCGCCTCCACATTCCTGTCGGCCCTCGCACCTGTTCCGGCGTTTTGGATCGCACCGCTCCATACACCCGAATATGCGCCGGAAACAACGGAACCCGAACCAAAGGCGGTACTGGCATGGGCATTTTGAGTAACCAAGGAATCGCTGCCGATGGCGACGCTGCTATCCGCATGGGCGGCCGAATAACGGCCTATCGTGCTGGCACGGATTCCGCTCAAAGTTCCGGTACCCAATGCCACACTCTGCGCACCGAAAGCATTGGCCGTAGAGCCGATCGCCGTCGCATAATCACCTGCTTTGGAATAAGAACCGACGGCCAGCGCATTGTTTTCCAGAGCTTTTGCACTGTTACCGATGGCAACCGTACTCAATTTCAATGCTTGGGAGAGTTTGCCGATGGCAATAGAGGAATCTCCGTTTGCAATATTCTGCTTACCGATAGCAATGGCGTTAGAGGCATTTGTATTCGTGTTACTACCGTCCGTCGAAATGGAAACTTTGTTTTCGGAACCGATGGCGATGGCCGGTTCTTCATTGTCCGCGCCTGTGCCGCCAACAGTATTCCTACTTCCCATTACGATGGCGTGGGTACGGTTTACCGTATTGCTGTTACCTTGGATATGCACATTGGCAACGGCATTGATACTATTGTCATTACCGATTATCGTGCTCTGCGTGGCGGCAATCGGTGCGCCCTGCGCGCCGTTACCGTTACCCAAAACATGAGTGTTTGTACCGCTGACGAAACCGCGTCTTCCGATAACGGTAGAAGATTCCCCGCTCGCTTCGTTAGTGCTGCCAATCGAAATCGACTGGTCGCCTTTTGCTTTGACATTTTGTCCTATTGCAACGGCGTTAATTCCCTCCGCCAGCGCATCGACACCCGCCGCCAGCGCGTTTTCGCCGGTTGCGCCGTCGTTGTTGTAGTTGCCTTTCGTGCTGTCCGTATTTTTAACGCTATAAAAGTGGTGTTTCGCGGTATTGACGGACTGATTGAGGCTGTTAATCGAATTCCGGATATCGCCGACAGACGTATTCAAACCATCAATGGCAGTGTTGGCTTTATCAGCCGCCGCATTTGCAGCATCGGCGGTCGTTTTCAGTGCCGCCAAGGCATCGTGCACGGTATTTTGGTTCGTACCGCCAAGATTGTTTACGGTCAGGTTGCCCGCGCCATCCACGGCAGTCTCGCCGCCCAAGGCATTTTTAGTGGCGGTGGCAAGGTTGAGCAGGTAGGAATTGGTGGCGTAGAGCTGGCTGCCGTTTACGGCATCAGTGCTGTCCGCACTGAGCACGCCGGCGGCTACGTTTTGAATCTGGCGTTTGGTACCGACTGTTTTACCGACGGAAACAACGCCGTATGAATCCTTACCGGCGGCGGTATAACTGTTGCTCAGGGTATACTCACCCGCATGTGGCGCCTCGGTAACGCTTCCCGCGCCTAAAGCCACGTCGTTCTCATTGACCGCCTGCGAAGCATAGCCCAATGCAGTCGAATTTACGGCTTCGGCCTTAGTATAAGCGCCCACGGTAGCGGCTCCGGCGGCATTTGATGTTGCTGAAACACCGAAGGCAACGGTATTGGCACCCAAAGCACCGGCAGAATGGCCGATAGCCAGCGCTTCGCTGTCTGTTGCCTGAGCCGTATTACCAAATGCAATCGAACTGTTGCCCAGAGCTTTGGTATCCAAACCCATAGACATAGCATAATTTTCGGCGGCCACTGCACCGCTGCCGATGGCGATACCGTTAAGTTTGCTGTCTGATACGGTGGCTTTGTTACCGATAGCAATGGCAAACTTACCGGAAGCATTGGAATCTATACCCAATGCTACGGCTTCGCTGCCGGAAGCATTGGCACGCTGGCCGACAGCCACCGCAGATACCCCGCTTGCAAGGGTATTGTGGCCAATCGCAACGGTTTCATGGCCGTTTGCACGGGCATTGCTGCCTGCGGCCACCGAGAAATCGCCGGCAGCGGCAGCAGCCACGCCCGCCGCCATAGCGTTTGTGCCCGTTGCACCGTCATTGGCGCGGTTGCCTTCCGTATTATCTTGTTCCGTCGGATTTACCGAATAATATTTCACACTTGCGTCGGCAATTTTGGTTGCCAACACGTTGGCCACAGAATAAAGCTGGCTGCCGTTAATGGCATCGGTAGAAGTCTCAGAAATCGCGCCCGGTGCGATATGTTTGAGTTGGCGTTCGTAGCCCGCACTACCGAAGGATACCTGGTCGCCGGCGATAATCCTGCTACCGCCTGCAAAATTGCCGTATTGCACGCCGTTGACGTTGGCGTCGCGTTCGCCCGTTGCATCTGTTTCCGTCGTGCTGCCCGCACCAATCGCCACCGCATTACCTTTGGTCGCTCTCGCACCCATACCGAATGCAGCGGAAGCCAAACCTGTCGCACTTGTACCCGTACCGAATGCGGTTGAAAGCTCGCCGGTAGCTTGCGATTTGGTACCGATGGCTACGGCTGCTTCGCCGGAAGTCGGTTGAATATAGCTGTTCTTTCCGGTTGCCATCTCGTCGCCGGTATATTCTCTATAGATTTCTTTAACGGTTTTGCCCGAACCGTCCTCTACCTGTTTTTCTGCAACGGTATCCCAGTCATCCGAACCGATGACGATAGAGGAGTTGCCTTTGGCGGTAACATTGTTACCGATAGCGGTAGACTGGTCCCCCCAAGCATTGGCAAAGGCACCGATGGCCACAGTCTGGTTGGTATCTTGATTTGAAGCAGAGTCTGCCGGATTGATCGCCGAAGCGTTATAGCCGATAACCACGGAACGCGAGTTATTGGAGTGCGCTCCCTCGCCAATCACTATCGAGCTGTATTTCAAAGCCCGGGCATTATTACCGATGGCGATTGCGGCAGCCTGTGCCGCTATGCTGGATGTACCGATGGCAAGTGCATTGGTATCATCGGCATTCGCCCCCTGACCCAAAGCAACGGCATTCGCCTGACGGGCATGGCTGTTCAAACCTATAGCGACAGCTTGTTCACCGTCTGCATTAGCCGAATGTCCGAATGCGATGGAATCGACTTTCCAAGCATTGTTGTTCGTACCGATAGCAATGGCATCTTTGCCTTCAGCTTTGTTGCTCTTACCGAAAGCCAAGGCATTTTGGCCAGAAGCCACGGTAGAATCACCCATCGCAATGGCATCGCCTGCCAATGCCTGCGAATTTTTACCGAAAGCCATCGCACGGTTTTGGGCGGCGTTGGCATTGTTGCCGACGGCGACGGCATCTTCGCCCAGCGATTTGGCCTCATTGCCCAAAGCAATGGCATTTGCTTTGGCCGCATTGGCTTGGCGGCCCACTGCAAGTGAATTTTCTCCTGTCGCACGGTTATTGAAACCCAGTGTAGCCGCACCCGAAGCAGGCGCCTGACTATAAGGGCCGACAGCAACCGAGGAATTTCCCTTAGCCATCGCGCCATCACCGAGAGCTACGCTGGATTTGCCTGTTGCTTGGGAGTTTTGGCCGCCCGAAAACGAGTTCTGCCCATAGGCATTGCTGGCCTGGCCGATGGCGGTTGCATTTGTGCCGCTCGCGGTGCTTAGCGCACCGATCGCTACGGAACCTGCACCCGTGGTCGTACCCGAAACGTTGGGATCGGCGGGCGCCGTATCCGCATTAACCGAGGCTCTATTACCGATTACCACCGCATTTTGTGCCTCTGCCTTGGTTTCACTACCGATGGCGACGGTCTGTTCGGCAGTTGCCTGAGTCGCGTAGCCGATGGCGACAGTATTGTTTTTGTTTGCTACGACTTCGGTACCGACGGCGGTAACGTTATCGCCCCTTACCAGCACATGGGTACCGATACCGATAGATTTTGCTCCCTGAACCCCGAGGGCGGCGGCCCTGCCCGCATCGTTACTGCCGATGCCGATGGAACCCTGGCCGTTTACCGATGTATCCGCACCAATCGTGATGGCTTTTTGACCGGTCGCTTTGATGTTTACACCGATTGCCGTTGAATTGTTACTCGCCGCAATGGTAGTGGAAGTACCGGAGTTCGGACCGATTGCCAAAGCGCCGTTGTTACTTGCCTGAGCATTGTTACCGATAGCCACCGCACCGGAACCGTGAGCCGAGGTGGTGCCGTTGCCGATGGCGAATGTCGCGCCTCCCGTAGCGGGTTTTTCAGTAATGGTCGCCCAAACCCCTTCCGACATTCCCAGCAATGCCATACTCAATGCAGTCAGTCTGAACAAGGCTTTCAGACGGCCTTGTTCGACGGCGCAGACTTCTTCTGCCGCGCCGCCGACTGTCGACGAGGCTTTGACATGTCCTTTTGCCAATTCGGAAGTTACGACGAAAGACTGGATCGTACGGTTCCAAACAATCTTGAAAATCTTGTTCATTTTATTTTCCTAATAATGTTAAACAAATAAATTTAATATATTACTGATTTCCTAAAATACTCCCGCCATTCGAAAATCAGTTTGCGTGGGACGGAGCAATCCGCATGTTGGAAATCGGGTGAGATCTTTACAAAAATACCAAAGCAATATGACGATTATTGTCACTTCCAAACAAATTTCAGAATAAATTTATATCCTGAAAGATAGTATCTATACTTTAAATACAATCCGTTCAGGTTTATGAACAATCCGATTATCTATGAAATATAAAAAATTTAACTTTATTTTTCATTTTTAACGGAACTCTGACTGGCAATATCGAAGCAATTACTATGCCAAAACCTAAAATCCGTTTTACGGCGTCTGTATTTCTACGGCATTTTCCGTATTTTCAGACGACAAAAAAGAATACAGGCCGTCTGAAAATTTCAGACGGCCTGTATCAGAAAGGCATATCGATTAATTTTGAACAATTTTAGAATGATTACTTAATAAAGAAATTTTAACAATCAGAACAACGGGATACTTCCATATTCGTTTGACGCCGCCCCAAACGGGCAAAAACAAAAGCAGCGGCACCAGAAAGACACGGATGACATTTTCAGACGGCCTGACGAAAATGCCCGCAGGCCGTCTGAAACCGATTCAGTTTCCGTCCTGTTTTTCCAGCTGCTGTTTAAACCGCACGCCGGCGGCGTGATAAAACGGTTTGGGTGAGAACTGGCGCGAGACCTGCGAAGCGGTAATGGCGCCGATAAGCAGCCAGAACAGCAGATTTTGTCCGCCGGTCATCTCCATTACCACCACGCTGGCGGTCAGCGGCGACTGGGTGGCGCCGGCAAGGAAAGCCGCCATGCAGATGAGGACGACGACGTTGAGGCCCGTTTCCAACCCGACCAAGGCGGCGATATGGCTGCCGAGCATGGCGCCTATGGTCAGCGACGGGGTAAAGATACCGCCCGGAATACCCGCCCAATAAGAAAACACGGTGGCCGCCCATTTGGCGGCGGCGATGCCGAACGGCGCATCGTACATGCGGCGCAGCGCACCCGATGCTTCGTTATAGCCCGTACCGTAAGTCTGCCCCTGATAAACCGTTCCCAACAAGGCCAGCAACACGCCCATTGCGGCAGCCAGCAGCAGCGGATGGCGGACAATCAGGCTGCGCCATTTTTGCGGGGAAAACGCCGCTGCGCCTTTATATAGAAATTGCCCGAACAGGCCGCCCGTGATGCCGCAAACCAGCCCCGAACCCAGTACCCACAGCAGCATATTGTCCAACTCGCCGCCGTGGAAGCCCGAAAAATACGGGTTGTTGCCCTGTACGGCCACTTGGATGAAACCCGCCGCCAACACGCCCAACAGGATTTGCCGTTCCCAGCGCAGCATCACGCCCCGACCCAGTTCTTCGATGGCGAAAACCACGCCCGCCAACGGGGCGTTGAACGCCGCCGCCAATCCGCCTGCCGCACCCGCCGCTATCAGATCGTTTTCCTGCATCCCCCTGAACGCGAGATTGTGTTTTTTACACCAGCCGCCCCAAGCCGACATCACCGCCGCGCCGACCTGTACCGACGGCCCTTCGCGGCCGATGGACGCGCCGCACACCATGCCGATGAAGGTCAGCGGGATTTTGAGCAATGTCTGTCCGAACGGAATCAAACGGGTTTTGTTCACCCCGTAGGGCAGCGACAGCGAGGCCAGCACCTGCGGAATGCCGCTGCCCGCCGTATACGGGGCGAAGCGGCGCGTCAGCCACGCAATCAGCGGCAGGCCCAGCGGCAACGCCACCCATGCGAACCACGGATATTGCCGGACCAGCCTGGCGTTGGTTTCCAACGCAAAGTCGGCCATATGTGCAAACAGGAGCGACACCAGCGCGACCAGTGCCGAACCGGCAAGCAGGAAAGCGAAGGCGGCGGTTTTGCGGGAAAGGCGGCGCGTCTGCCTGAGTTTGTGGGCGATACGCAAGCCGATAAATCTTGGGAGAGGCATTTTGTCGTGCAGATGGAAAAGTTGGATAAAAGGCCGTCTGAAAATGAAGTTCGGCAGGCTTAAGCAGGGACAGACAATCAGGTTTTTCAGACGGCCTGTCGGATTTGCTGCATCATCGCGGCCCTGCCGCAACATGTCTGCTGCTTAACTATTGATAGAGTTGATTAGCTGCCGACGGCACTAACCGCCTGCCGTCATTCCCGCGCAGGCGGGAATCCAGAACGTGGAATTTCAGAAATTTTTTCTTCATCGGTTTCTTAAGCCGAACAGTCTGGATTCCCGCCTGCGCGGGAATGACGGAACAGAGGCCGTCTGAAACCCATTTTTCAGACGGCCTCCTGTTTACGAACGGTAATCCGCATTAATCGATATATATTCGTGCGTCAGGTCGCAGGTGTATACCGTCGCTTCGGCCTTGCCGCGCTGCAAATCGATGCGCACGGTGATTTCGTCTTCATCCATCACCGCCTGCCCCTGCTCTTCGGTGTAACTTTCGGCGCGGCCGCCGTGTTCGGCAACCAGCACGTCGCCCAACCACATCCTGATTCTGTCGACATCCAAATCGGCGATGCCCGCATAACCGATGGCGGCCAGCAGGCGGCCGAGGTTGGGGTCGCCGGCGGAAAAGGCGGTTTTGACCAGCGGGGAACGGGCAACGGCATAAGCGACCTTGCGCGCCTCTTCCCTGCCGGCGGCGCGTTCCACACGGATGGTGATGAATTTGCCCGCACCTTCGCCGTCGCGCACGATGGCCTGCGCCAGTTCCAGCGCGATGCTGCCGAGCAATTCTTTCAACTGGCCGTAACGCGGGTCGGCGGTATTGTCGATTTCCATCTGGCCGCATTTGCCCGTGGCCATGATGACGAAGCTGTCGTTGGTGCTGGTGTCACCGTCGACGGTGATGGTATTGAACGTGGCATCGGCGATTTCCTGCGTCAGAAGCTGCAACACGGGTTGCGATACTTTGGCGTCGGTGGCGATAAAGGCCAGCATGGTGGCCATGTTCGGATGAATCATGCCCGAACCCTTGGCGATGCCGGTGGCGCGGACCGTGTGTTTCTCACCGACTTTCCCCGCGCGGCTGGCGGCCTTGGACACGGTGTCGGTGGTCATAATCGCGCGGGCGGCATCGCTCCAGTGCACGGGTTTGACATTGGGCAGCGCGCCGATGATTTTCTGAACGGGCAGCGGCTCCAGTATCACGCCGGTAGAAAACGGCAATATCTGCGAAGGTTTGCAGCCCACCTGCCGCGCGGCGGCCTCGCAGACTTCCACCGCGTCGGCGCGCCCTTGGGCGCCCGTACCCGCATTGGCATTGCCCGTATTGATGACCAGCGCGCGCACGCCGTCTTCGTCGAACAGGTGCGATTTGGCGATATAGACCGGCGCGGCGCAAAAGCGGTTTTGCGTGAACACGGCACCGACGGTATTCTGACTGTTCAGCACAATCAGCGTCAGGTCGTCGCGGTCGGCTTTTTTCACGCCGGCCTGACCGACGTATACCTGCACGCCGTCGATGCTCAGCAGTTCGGACGGGGATTTTTCTGTGAGGCGGACTGCCATTTTCTGCTCCTTGTTTTTCCTTGCGTTTTTCGTTTTCAGACGGCCTTTTGACGAAACAGGCCGTCTGAACGTTAAAATCAGGCCCGTCCGGCTTCCTGCGGGGCCGGCGGCATCGGATTGCTCTTGGCGGTGTGTTGCGTGCGGACGGCCCGTTTCGGCATCGGCGGGGCAAATCTTCTTTTTTTACAAAGAGAACGGTTTCTTTGTTTGATTTTTGTTAAGGTCTTAATCATAACGCGCAAGAGGCCGTCTGAAAAGTACCGGCATGAAAAACGGCATCCTTACGGATGCCGTTGCGATATGTCAGTTTTTCCGGTAAGGGTTTTCCACCGCCTCAATCAGCGCCTTCAGATATTCGCGCAACTGCGCCTCGCCGCAACCCATCAGCAGCGCGTCTTCAAACGCGTCCTGCGCAAGCTGGTAAAGTTCGGTCATGTTTTCGGTCATCACCTTCACCTTCTCGGTACACGACACAATCTGACCGTCGTCGCCATACCATTTCGGCATTTCCGGCATACTCATGTTTCACGCCCTCAGTTCAGGAAACGGGACGGGTCGTTTTTCTTCACGCGGCGGCCGAACGCGTATTTCCGGTTCCAATATTTGTTGCTGAGGCTGGTGATTTCGATGCGCTTGCCGGTACGCGGCGCATGGATGAAGCGGTTGTTGCCGATAAACAGGCCGACGTGGGAAATCCGCCCGCGCACCGTGCGGAAAAACACCATGTCACCCGGCTGCAATTCGCTGCGGCTGACCATCGTACCCATCTGCGCCTGCATGGCGGACGTGCGCGGCAGGCTGATGCCCATGCTGTTGCGGAAGATGTGCTGCATGAAGCCGCTGCAATCGAAGCCTGTCCGCACCGACGTACCGCCCCAGCGGTATGCCACGCCCAGCAATCCCATCGCGCTGCGGATAAGGTCGTCCGCATTGCCGTCGCGCTGGTAGTTTGCGGCCTGCGGCGCAATATCGCCGCCTTGCCCTTGCCCGTTCAGAATGGCGGCCGCGCGCGAAGAAGACGGAACCAGCAGTTTCTGTACGGTTATCGGCGAGCCGTAAGAAGGCCGCGCGGGCGTTACCGGCGCGGTGGCGGGAGAAGAGGGAGTGGTGGAATTGCCGCCGTTAAACTGGTTCAGCACCTGCTGGCGGTTGCTCAACATTTTTTCCAAATCGTCGGCGTGGATAGGGGCTGCAAGCAGGCAGGCCGACACCATCATTGTGATCAGTCTGACAAATCGGTTCATTCGGTATTTCCGTTTCAGACGGCCTCTGTACCGTCTGCTGTTTATGTTATTCTTAAACTGTTTTCAGCATTTTCGGGTCCGATTGTATATAAAAATCGGGATGCTTGGCAAAAAAGCATCTGTTATATTGCGTTAACATATTGTTTTACAAAGACTTCATAAATAATCCTATATCATGATGATTCCCACTTTGCTCGCCATGCGCGACATATCCCGAATGCGCGAAATTATTACCGTTATGACAAAATACGGGTTGGGCGGTTTTTTGCAGCGCATCAAACTCTCCTACGGCAGCGCAGACGAATCTGCATCGGGCAGCCGCTATATGAGCACGCCGCGCCGCTTCCGTATGGCATTCGAAGAGCTGGGGCCGACTTTCGTCAAGCTCGGGCAGATTCTGTCTACGCGGGTGGACATCTTCGACGCGGAATGGATTGAAGAATTTGAGAAGCTGCAAAGCAACGTCGCCCCGATTCCGGTGGCAAGCATAGACGAATTAATCGAATCCTACCTCGGCAGGCCGATGGGGGAAGTGTTCCGTTCGTTTGATTCCGTCCCCGTCGGCAGCGCGTCCATCGCACAGGTGCACAAAGCCGTCCTGTCGGACGGCGAAACCGTGGCCGTGAAAATCAAGCGCCCCGACATCGAACCGGTCATTCAGGCAGACTTGCGCATCCTGACCCACCTTGCCGGACTCATAGAATCGGAAATCCCCGAAGTGCGCCGCTACCAGCCGGTGCAGATGGTGCAGTATTTCGCCCGCAGTCTGGCGAAAGAAACCGATTTGTCGGTGGAGCTGCGCTATATGCAGCGCTTCGGCCAGACCTTCGACAGCGACCCGTTCGTCCGCATCCCCCGCGTCTATCCCGACATTTCCAACCGCCAGATTCTCGTTCAGGAACATATCGGCGACACATTATTAAAAGACATCCGCATCGAAACGCTCGATGCGCCAATGCGCACGCAGCTCGCCGCACGCATCACCGACACCCTGTTTACCATGATTCTGCAACAGGGCTTTTTCCACGCCGACCCCCATCCGGGCAATATCTTTATCGGTTCGGACGGCCGCATCACCCTAATCGACTTCGGACTGGTCGGCCACCTCAGCAGCACCCGCCGCCGCGAAATCGTCGACTTAATCAACGCCCTTACCCGCAAAGACCAGTTCACCATGCAATACGTATTAAGCAACTGGGCGCAGGGCGATCTGCCCGATGAAAACCTGCTCGGAGCCGACGTATTGGAAATGCTGCTCAACTACGAACACACGCCCGTGCGCGACCTGCGCATCAGCCAAGTCATCAACGACATCACCCAGATTATGCGCAACCACGGCCTGACACTGCCGGGCGACTTGGTCATGCTGTTTAAAACCCTCATCACGCTCGAAGGCGTGGCCAAGCGGCTGGACGGCCAGACCGAACTTTTGGAGCGGGCCAAACCCATCGTGGCCGACGCCTTCAAAGAGCGTTCCTCGCCCGAACACATTTTGCGCAAAGGCAGGATGCACCTGCAAACGCTGCTGCAAGCCGCCGACGAACTGCCGCAAAACCTGTTCCGTCTCAGCCGCCGCCTGCAAAAAGGCCAAATGGGGATTACGCTGGACTTCAAACGCTTCGACCAAATCAGCCACCAAATCGACCGTGCCGCCAACCGCCTGACGATGGGCATCGTTACCGCCGCGCTGATTATCGGTTCGTCCATCGTCATGAGCATCGAAACCGGCCCGAAATTCATCGGTTTCATCGGCTATCTGCTCGCCTTCGCCAACAGCCTGTGGATTATCTGGTCGATTTGGCGCTCAGGAAAACACTGAAACCTCCGGCGCACACGCCCCTTTAAATGAAATCAACCCCGTCAGGCCGTCTGAAACCGCGTTCCGCCGCGCACCGTTTTCAGACGGCCTTGATTTATCCGCCGCCGCAACCATATAGCCGTCAATCCGTTATCCGCATATATTATATAGAGAACACCATGACGCAACGCCCCCCCGCCGCCGACAGCCGCACACGCTTCATCTTCGACGACATGCCCGTACGCGGCCTGCATGTCCGGCTCGAAAACGTATGGCGGCACATCGCAGGCCAGAAACCCTACCCTGCCGCCATCCGCCGCGCACTGGGCGAACTGCTGGCAGCAGGCGTACTGCTGTCGAGCAACCTGAAAACCGACGGCACGCTGACCGTACAAGTACAAGGACAAGGCCGTCTGAAAATGCTGGTGGTCGAAGCCACTTCCGAACACACCGTGCGCGCTACCGCCCGCTGGGACGAACAGGCCGAAATCGGCGCAGACGAAAGCCTGGCCGATCTCTTGGGCGACAACGGCATCTTCGCCCTGACGCTGCAACCCAAAGACGGCGAACAATGGCAGGGCATCGTCCCCCTCGAAGGCGGCAGCATCGCCCACATGCTGATGAACTACATGAAACGCTCCGAACAGCTCGACACCCACATCGCCCTGTCCGCTTCCGACGACGCCTGTGGCGGCCTTCTGGTGCAACGCCTGCCCGAAGAAGAAACCGACGGCGACGCATGGGCGCACGTCGGCACGCTGGCGCAAACCGCCACAGCGGAAGAACTGGTCTCGCTCGACGCCCACCACCTGCTCTACCGGCTGTTTCACGAAACCCCGCCGCGCGTGTTCGAACCCGAACAAATCGAATTTTCCTGCACCTGTTCGCGCGGCAAAGTCAGCGACATGCTGCTGATGCTCGGCGCGGCAGAAGTCGGCGGCGTCGTGGCCGAACAAGGCAGCATCGAAGCGGATTGCGACTTCTGCCACGCCAAATATGTGTTCGACGAAACCGACGTCAACGCCCTGTTTGGCGCAGACATCGTCGACACCGCGCGGCAGGAAATCCGCCGCCTGCAATAACGTCCGCTCCGTCAGGCCGTCTGAAAACCAGCCGCACGCTTTTCAGACGGCCTCATCGTCTTTCAGCGTATACAGCATAATTACAGACAAGATAATTACATACACTGTCGCATGTCTATCCAATCTGAGAAAAACCAGTCTTTTAAAATACTTGCCGTAAAATTACCGCGCACGGGCCGTCTGAAAGGCGGGTAAAGATTCCGTTAAAATTGCCCATCCCAGTCGAAACCATCTAAAATACAGGCAATTAAATTACATACCCCGCACCGCCCTTCCATGAGCACAACCCCCTTTATCGAACTGAAAAACGTCGTATTCGCCTACGGCGACCGCCCGATTCTGCACGACATCAACTTCACCGTCGAACAGGGGAATTTCGCCGCCATCATGGGCGGTTCCGGCAGCGGCAAGACCACGCTGATGCGCCTGATTACCGGCCAAATCCACCCGCAGCAGGGACAGGTATTAATCGAAGGACGCGACGTCGCCCGCTTTTCCGACGCCGAACTCTACGAGCACCGCCGCCGCATGGGCGTATTGTTCCAACACGGCGCCCTTTTCACCGACCTTTCCGTGTACGACAACATCGCCTTCCCGATGCGCGAGCTGACCGGACTGCCCGAAGACGTCATCCGCGATTTGGTCGTCCTGAAGCTGAACGCCGTCGGCCTGCGCGGCGTCGAACGCCTGATGCCGTCCGAACTCTCCGGCGGCATGTCGCGCCGCGTCGCCCTCGCCCGTACCATCGCGCTCGACCCCGAAATCATGCTCTACGACGAACCGTTTACCGGCCTCGACCCGATTTCGCTGGGCGTGATCGCCCACCTCATCAGCCGCGTCAACAAAGCCCTGCGCTCGACCAGCATCATGGTAACGCACGACATCGAAAAATCGCTGGAAATCGTCAACCAAGTCATCTTTCTGGCGCACGGCGAAATCATGTTCTCCGGCTCGCCGCAGGAAATGCGCGAACTCGATTCGCCGTGGGTCAGACAGTTTATCGGCGGCCTGGCCGACGGGCCGGTAGCGTTCCGCTATCCCGCCCAGACGACGTTGCAGCAGGATTTGATGGGGTAAAGGCCGTCTGAAAACGGCAAAATACGATGAAAACCGACCGGCTCCCGCTCCTCATCCTCGCCCTTGCAGACATCGCAGGCTTGGTTTACGCGGTTTACGGATTCGCCCGTGCGGGCGCTTTCGTTTTGACGTTTCTGGCGGAACGGGTATCGGAAGCGGCAGCGTCTTTCTCGTTTGACGACTTCGGACTCAGCAGCCTTTTTCTGATCACGCCGTTGTCGTCGCTGCTTTTGTACTGCCTGCTGCCCGTTTCGGCATACGGCCTCACCCGCGGCAGGACATGGGTAAGATGGGTGGTGCCGGCGCAGTTGCCGCTGCGCCTGCTGGACGCCTCGCCCACCGTTCCCGTGGCCGAAACCGCCCTCGCCGAACGGCTTGCCGCCCCGCTGCCCGAACTTTGGCAGACCGATGCGGTACTTGCTTTGCTGGTACTGGCCGAAACGGGAAAAGCCGTATGGGTGTTTTACCTTGTACGGCGGCAGAAATGATTTTTTCAGACGGCCTCATCCCGTTGAGGCCGTCTGAAACCGCAAGCCGGATTTCCGAATCCGGCGAAACCTTTTAAAACACAACGCTTGTCGGATTCAGGCAGCCCACCCGTAAAAAATATGAACTTTATCCGAACCGTCGGGGCCAAAACCCTTGACTTTATCCAATCCCTAGGCAGCATCACCCTGTTTCTGCTGCGCATTCTGACGAAATCGGCCACAGCGTTCACACGTCCGCGGCTGAGTATCCGCCAAGTGTATTTTTCCGGCGTCATGTCGGTACTGATTATCGCCGTGTCCGGCCTGTTCGTCGGCATGGTGCTGGGTTTGCAGGGCTATACCCAGCTGGCCAAATTCAAATCCGCCGATATTTTGGGCTACATGGTCGCCGCTTCGCTGCTGCGCGAACTGGGTCCGGTATTGGCGGCGATTCTGTTTGCCAGCAGCGCGGGCGG
>ERZ773077.407-NODE-407-length-32535-cov-7.722999_pt1 | contig 32535 bp, 30 predicted proteins | sample MGYA00580612_ERZ773077 | MGnify/ENA primary metagenome ERZ773077 (study PRJEB29015, sample SAMEA2737971) | human oral metagenome | biome: human oral; feature: human-associated habitat; material: dental | place: China | collected 2021 ...
CATGCAAACATTTTCATCTACTTTTTTCACTTCGGGAAGTTTCTCACCTAATAAAATTTTAAGAGCTTTCAGTTCTTTTATAGTGTGCGATTTTCTCGACATGTTTTCAACCTAATAAAATATGAAACACCATCCATTTAAAAAGCCCGCCATATATTCAAAGTCCCATCCCGTCTTCCCAAGAACTCCGGATGGCAAATTTCCACCAGAGAGCAGGCTCCGCAGCATTTATTATATTATTATAGTTTAGTTAGGCGCCGGGTTAAGTCGCTATTTATGGTTCACGCGCGCCAATAATGGCTGCGAGTATTTTGGCGCATAGTTCGCCTGAAACACGATGGGGACGCGCTGGCGGATTTGCCTATACCACAGTGTGCCTTCACTAATGGTTTTCCTGTTATTTCTTGCAAACAACCTTAGGCACAAAGCTGGATCTCGTCCATCAGGCCGGGGTTGGACTTGCCGTGTTTGTATTCCACGGGTTTCAGGCTGCTTGTCTTGGTTTCAACTTTCACCCAATCCAGCAAGCCGCTGAAACTCGGTTTCTCCATCGAAACGTGTATTGCCCACGCTCAAACCGCACACCACATCCAGATTCTCCGCCCTTAACTACCGCAGCGAAACATTCAAAGCATCAACCGCACCTTGAATCATCGCTTTCTCGCCATCATTGTGGATCTACCACCGCAAAAAACAGCAGAAACGCTGACACCAGTGCATTCCCAAAATAGAAAAAGCCTGATGGAATGCACTGGCAGTTGCGCACCTTTCTGCGCTCCTGATCCATTGCCAGCGTTTCTTACTCCTTATGCAGATAATTCAGCATTTTTTAAAGTTTTCACATGCGCGTTTTCCTGTCTTTTCTGTCGAACCAATCGGGTTACCGATAATTCCTTTTTCATATGCTTTCAACCAATCCAGAAAGCTGGAAATTAAAGCGCCGTCATCTATATTTTTATGTCCACGTCCTTTTTTTACAATCCCAAGAAGATTCTCAGGCAACAATGGCGCCTTGTCTCCAAAATACCAGAAGTCATCACATATCAAGACATTTGTTGATCCCAAATCATGATCCATATCATCCTTGTTGTGGAGATTATTATGTAACTGAATCCAACTCCCATTTTCTTCATGATAGATATTATCCCCATTTTTATTCTCATCACTTGGTTTCTTAACTTGATATATGGGGCTTTCGAAATATTCATTCATATCTGTCACCCGAGATACTTTGGCCGCGTAAATCAATCTATTTTCATAATCTCCAGCGCTGGAACCTGTCGCAACAAGGATATCTCCTACGCTTGCACTACTCCTTATTACCGGCTTGCAAGTGGCAAGGGTTAAAAAACCACCATAAGGATTGGGAGCAAAACCATAATCATCCTTAATAATATAACTCATCATCTTCATAATTTTACCTCGATCGAACAAATTAAAACCGCCATTTGAAAAACAAACCGGCGATCTACTCCACCGCCCTATCCCATTCCCCGACAACTCCAGCTGACAAATCTCTGCCAACGAGCAGGCTTTGCAGCGTTTGCCATAGTTCGGCGACGGGGTTTCGCCGCAGCTCAGGCGCTCGCGCGCGGCAGCAATGTTAGCAGATGTTTTGACTCGCAATCGTCTGAAAACGCGATGGGGACGCAGTGGCGAATTTGCCTATGCCATGACGCATCTTCGCTGGCTATTTCCTGTCATTTCTTGCAAGCACAAGCTCTGGACGCAGAACTAGATTTCGCCCATCGGATCGGCTTCAGGCTTGCCGGCTTGCATTTCACCGGTTGCCTTCGCTTCCAGTTCCACCCAGTCCAACACGCTGCCGAATACCCAGCTTCTCCGCTAACACATGCACTGCCCGCTCAAAGCGCACGCCCATGCACGTTTCCTGCTCGCCCGAATCCACCCACACTCGTGCAACGCTTTACCCTGCGCGGTCAAATAGTTCTCCGCCCATGCCTGCTCGTTATGAATCAACGCACATTGATGCAGGCAGAAGATGTAGTGTTGCGGGGCGGAAAGGGGAATCAGGTGCGTATTCTGAATTACCCTTTGGCTTTCGGTTGAAAATACGGCCATTTCCTTGAACGTTTTAAAAGGCCGTCGATTTGTTGCGAAACCAAGTCCTCAAAGTTTTTCGGTTCGTAGCTGCTATCTTCATTCTCTTTCAGACTGCCGTGCACTTTGGTGGAAGAGTATTATCCTGCTTTGCAGTTATGTTCCGATCAAATGAGTTTCATCACTTCCACGTTGCCTTCTGGCAGGCGAATGATGCGTCGCCCTCAAAGAGTTTGGTTAATACGGTTTTGATTTTTTCGGCATCGTCATCTGAAAAACCGGTGCGCTTGGCAAATTGCGGCGACATGGCGTCAAAAGCGATATGCACACCGTGATCAACGCGGTGTTTCATGCCCATGGTGTCGGAGCTTTTTCGTGCCGTCGTCTTCGCCGCCGAATGCGAAGACTTGTACGAAGCAGCGCACGCCCAGCCATTTTCCGCAGGCTTGTTTGGCAATGTCGTCTTTGTTGGCTTTTTTGGGCATTGAACGCGTTCGAGCCCAAGCCGGCATTTTTGTCTTTTGCGTGATTGGCAAGGCTGGTTATGCAGTCTGTTTTTTATCCGATGGCACAAAAGTGCTCTCACTGCTGCCTTGCTGGCAGTCGCGGATTTTGCGTTTCAGGCACGCTTCGGTCATTTTGCTAAGGCCTTGAAAATCGGCGCGCGGGCGGTGGCCATTTAAAAACTTATTCACAACCTGTCCGGGGGCAGTAAGCGTGAAATCGGAAGGCCTGCGACGTTGCAAATCCTCACCGGGTTGCATGACCCATCTTCGGTTTGCGCCTTGTAGCCCATCCTGATCAGCTCTTTCTTCTTTGGAAAAGAGCGTGTGATGCCTGGCTGACCGGCCGCCCGCAGTACATTCCAGCCCCTGCGAACGCAATCCAAGCGAAAGATCCCCATGACAGACCACCTGCCGGACGGCAAGCTGCCCGATTCCATCGCGTCCATCATTGACGACATGCCCCTTGTCATTTCCAAGATCAGCGCGGGGCAGCTCATGAATCTGGCCCGCGAAGAGGGCTATTCCTGCTCCCTTGACGAAGACGGCGACCTGCTCTGGAAGATGGACGGCTACACCACCTACCTGTTCATATCCAAAAGCGGGAGCATCATCACTTTTCAAACGGGCTTTCAGTGCGGCGACGAAGACGAGGCCGCGCTGCTTCAGCGCATCAACCAGTGGCATCGCGGTATCCGCTTCGCGCGCACCTACTACGAGAAGCGCCCCGAAAACGCTGATCTGCTCAAGCTGGAGCTGGACATTGATCTGACCGGCGGCGTGACCAAGGAGCGTCTGATCGACTTTCTGATCACCTGCCGCGACATGTTCGGCAAGTGGCGCGCCGAAGTGCTCGATTGACTCAGCATCTTTTGCTGCAAGAAAAAGGTCAGTCTCCTTTTGCGGAGGCTGGCCTTTTTGTCTGGCATCCGCCCGCACGACGCAGGCGCGGTCCACAGCGGGTAGAACGCATCAATAAAAAGAGCAAATTCAAGGGAAAGGAATGCCGTTTCGCGCAGATTCCACTAGGACGTCATGCTATGAATAAAAGAGCGTCATGAGGCTGCTTTTTTACCTCTCCTGGAGGGGCCGCGAACGGTTTTTGAAAGAAGCGGGCATGAAAAAACCGGCTGGCGCATGGCGCGCAGCCGGTTTCCGGAGGCCTGCCGCGTCACTCGCTGGCGGGAGCTGATGTCGCAGCCGGTTGGGCAGGCTGCTCGATGCGCTCGACCTTCGTGCGAATGCCGCCGCCCTTGGCCGGGGTGACGGGCACGGAGCCTGCGGCGCGGCGTGCGCTCCTTTTGCCGCGCACGGTTGTACTGCGGCGAGCGGTTCTCTTTTTGCCTGCCTTGGCGCGCGGGGCGCTGGCAGAAGAGGATTTGTCCCAGGTGTCGATTTCCTTGCCGCAGTCGGGGTCGGCCACGCCAAAGCTCATGGTGGCGCCAGCGCCGAACTTGCGCGGCACGGTGTCGTGCAAGGGCAGCGACATGTCCACGGGCGGGTTGGGCGATTCGGAAATGATTTGGCCTTTGGCGTTGCGCACGATGTAGCAAGAAGCCTGGGCGGAGATGGAGGCCAGGGCGGCAGCGCCTGCGACGAGGGCGATGGCAAAGACTTTGGATTTTTTCATGCGGGTCTTTCGCGGCTGAACGGGTTGGAGTTACAAAGTTTACAAGAGCGGCATGTTTGCCGCGCCTGAGCTGGCTGTCAAGCGTGGCGGCGCAAAGCGGCCTGGCCCAGGGCGGGCTGATGTGGCGCATAACCCACGCCGGGCTGCCGGGGCTTGCCTGCGCGCCTGCGGTTTGACCGCAGAGCGCTCATGACCACAGCATGGCCTGGCTGCTCAGCCAATGCCTGAAGAGGGCATGAAAAAACCGGCGCGAGACCGGTTTTCTTTATGCAGGAAGATGGCTCTTATTCGTCGGCCATCTGGCGCTTGCGTTCAGCTTCAAAGGCTTCGCGCAAGGCGGCCTTCTCAGCGGCGGGCGGCGCGCCGTAGTACACGGGGCGGACCTTGGCGGGTTTGTCGTTCGCAAAGTTGGCATGCAGGCCATAGGCTTTGGTTTCGCCCAGCAGGAAGAAGAAGGTGTTCGGGCAGTTGTGCTGCTCGCATACGGAGCCTTGCCAGTAGCGCTTGCCATTGATGAGGGCTTCTTCAGCGGGCGAGGTGGGGCCTTCGCCTTTGCGGATCCAGGCGGGCGCACCTTTGCGGCTGGCAGTCATGCGTGCCCATGCCTTTTTGGCGGGCTGATCTTCCAGCAGGTTGTAAAGGTAGGGGCCTTCAGGCTCGGCGGCAGCTGGCTCGGCGGCCTGCTCTGGCGCGCTTTGCGTTTGGGCTGGCTGCGCTTCAGGCTGGGGCGCCGGGGCTTTTTCAGCTGATCCGAAGCAGCCTGACAGCAGGGCGATGGCGGCAACGCAGGCCGAGAGAGTGGCGAGGCGGATTTTCATGAGGTGATGCCTTTCATGAAGTTGAAGAAAGCGCGAGTGTAGGCCGGGCAGGCTGGAAAAAGCTGTTTCACAGCGGGAGAAAGAGAAACGAATTCAGGCGCAGCAATACGCAAAGGCCCCAAGTTTCATCGGCTCCCAAAGTTTGAGATGGAAAGATATGAGGTTGATGTGTTCGGGAGAAAAACCGCCGCTCTGACGAATCACCCTCTGTGCAGAGCGTGTGCTGCGGCTGACGCTGTTATTCGTCTTCAAAAGTTGCAACCTGCCGCCCAAACGCGCCGCCATTTCCTGTGCAGCGAGGTTGGCTGAAAACGCTGCTGCGCATGCGTAGTGGCGGAGAAAAAACCATACTCATGATGAATGCCCAAAAGCGACTGGCAGGAAAGCAACGGCGCTTTGCGCGTGAATTCATTCATATGCACGCATGCAGCCGTTTTTTTCCTGATGGGAGAGGCCAGACCCTACGGCTCCGGAGTCTGTTCTCCACCTGAGCGGAAATGCGGAAAGAACGGGTTAGACGTGGCTGCCCGCAAGCAGGATTTACGCTCCTTTATTCATAGCGTCATGTCCTGGTGAAACCAGCGCGAAGCGGCATTTAAGGCCTTTGAATTCGCTCCTGTTTTTGATGTGTTCGAGCAAGCAGCCAAAGCGCCCAGCAAAAGCGAAGATTCACCAAATCGGCCGCAAACGCCCGTGAATCAGGCGCTGGCAGCTGTCAAACAGCAAAATCGCCCCTCTTTTGCTTTGCCCTTTTTCATCCACCGCTTCCTGAGCCGACATGAACGACGCCAGCCGCCTTCTTGAAATCACCCCCCGCACGGGCACGCTGCAAATTGACAACTGGGCTGAGTGGTGGAGCGCGTTTGCCCAGCGCACCACCTGGCTGGACGCGCTGGCGCTGGCCTTGGGCGCTTTGCTGGCCTGGCTGCTGGTGCGCTGGCTGGGCGCGTGGGCTGCCCGCGTGGCCGGGCAGCTGCGGGCCGCGCGCAATGAGGCCGATGGCGCAGGCAGTGGCGCGGCGGGCCAGTCGCGGCTGTCGGTGCTGTTTGGCACGCGGCAGGTTGACGGGGCGCTGTTTCCGCTGTTCTGGCTGGGGCTGACGTATCTGGAGCGCATGGCGCTGCTGCACTGGGTGGGGCACGCGCCGCTGCTGCGGCTGGCGCTGCCCGCGCTGACGGCGCTGCTGCTCATTCGCAGCGTGGCAACGGTGCTGCGGGCGGCGCTGCCGGGCGTGGCGGCAGTGCGGCTGCTGGAGCGCACGGTGTCATGGGCAGCGTGGATGGGCATGCTGCTGTGGGTCAGCGGCGTGCTGCCAGCGGTAATGCGGCAGCTGGACACCATCACCTGGAAGATGGGCGGCACGCAAATGACGGTGACCGATCTGATTGAGGGCGCGCTCATCGCCGGGGCGCTGATGCTGCTGGCGCTGTGGGCGTCTTCTTATCTGGAAGAGCGCCTGCTGCGCCGGGCCACGGGCGCGACGCTGTCGGTGCGCAAGGCGGTGGCCAAGGCCACGCGGGCATTCATGCTGTTTCTCGGGCTAATGCTGGGGCTTTCGGCCGTGGGCATCGACCTGACGGCGCTGTCGGTGCTGGGCGGCGCCATGGGCGTGGGCATCGGCTTCGGGCTGCAAAAGCTGGCGGCCAGTTACATCAGCGGCTTTTTGGTGCTGGCCGAGCGCAGCCTGCGCATAGGCGATCTGGTGCGCGTGGGCGGCTTTGAAGGCAGCATTGCCGACATCCGCACGCGTTACACCGTGATTCGCGCCGCCAATGGCTCCGAAGCGCTGGTGCCCAACGAAACGCTGATGACCAGCACGGTGGAAAACCTGTCGTTTTCAGACTCGCGCCTGAACCAGAGCACAACCATCACCGTGGGCTACGACAGCGACGCCGCCCAGGTGCAGCGCCTGCTGGAGCAGGCCGCGCTGCAATGTTCGCGCGTGCTGCGCCAGCCCGCGCCAGCCGCGCTGCTGAACAACTTTGGCGCCGACGGGCTGGAGTTCACCCTGAGCTACTGGCTGGGCGACCCTGAAAACGGCGGCCTGGGCGGCGTGCGCTCGCAAGTGAACCTGGCCATTCTGGATGCCCTGCGCGGCGCGGGCGTGGACATTCCCTACCCGCAGCGGGTGCTGCACATCAACCCGCCCGAAAGCGCCAGTGCTGCCGTTGCCGGCGCTGGCGCCAAACAGGCTCCAGGAGCCGGCCCGCAGACCATCCATGAAGGCGGGCAGGGCACAGCCGCCAGCGCTGAAGCAGGCATGCGCTAATGCGAAGGCAGCGCTTAATTAGCTCCTCTTTCAATAGCATGAGGTCCTAGAACAAAGGGCGCGAAGGCGGTTTTTCTGCCCTTCAGATTCGCTCTTGTTTTTAATGAATTGAGCGCTTCTTGGAAAGCCTTGTTCCGAAGAACAGAAGGGTATCCAGGCCGGGCATGCGAAGGAGCGGCTTCTACAATCTGCCGCCTATGTCCAAAGCACTCCTGACCACTGTCTTGCTGGCTGCTGCACCAGCCTTTGTTTCTGTTTCCGCGCTCGCGCAGGCCGTGGCTGGGCAGGCCGCGCCTGTGGAAGCTGCCGCGCCGCAGCCGGGTGTGAAGGAGAGCGGGCAGCGCGTGGAGCATTTGCGCGTGGAAGACGGCGGCAGCCGCATTGACGAGGTGCGCGTGGGCGGGCAAACGCGCAGCATTTCCGTGCAGCCGAAGGTGACGCAGCTGCCTGCCTATGACGTGCGGCCCGCCCGCCAGGGGCAGCAGCAGGGCGATCGCGTGTGGAAGATTGGCAATTTCTGATCTGCGCGGCGCATGGCTGTCTTTACCCCGGTTCCTGAAACCGATGCCGCGCCGCTGTTCAAGGCGCTGGGCCTGGGCCGCCTCAAAGCGTTGCAGGGCATTGAGGGCGGCATCGAGAACACCAATTTCTTTGCCACGACCGAACGCGAGGGCGCAGAGCATGAATGGGTGCTGACGCTGTTCGAGCGGCTGACGCACGCGCAGCTGCCGTTTTATTTGCACCTGATGAAGCACTTGGCGCAGCGCGGCATTCCCGTGCCCGAACCGCAAGCCAAGCCCGAAGGCATGCGCCGCCGCCCCGGCGAAGACGAGCTGCTGCACACCTTGCGCGGCAAACCGGCGGCCATCGTGAACCGCCTGCGCGGCAAGAGCGTGCTGGCGCCCGCGCCCGCGCACTGCGCCGCCGTGGGCGGCATGCTGGCGCGCATGCATCTGGCCGGGCGCGACTACGGGCGCAGCCAGCCCAATTTGCGCAGCCTGCCCTGGTGGAATGAAACCGTGCCGGTGGTGCTGCCGCATCTGGCCGCAGGCGAAGCCGCGCTGCTGCAAGCCGAGCTGGCGTATCAGAACCACGTGGCCGCCAGCAGCGCCTGGGCTGCTTTGCCGCGCGGGCCGGTGCACGCCGATCTGTTCCGCGACAACGTGATGTTTGACGATGAAGCGGGCGCGCCGGATGCGCCGCGCCTGACGGGCTTTTTCGACTTCTACTTTGCGGGCGTGGACGCCTGGCTGTTCGATTTGGCGGTGACGCTCAACGACTGGGCCACTGATTTGCTCACGGGCGCGCTGGATTTGCCGCGCGCACGCGCACTGGTGGCGGCCTACCAGGCCGAGCGCGCGCTCACGCAGGCCGAGCGCGATCTGCTGCCCGCCATGCTGCGCGCGGGAGCGCTGCGCTTTTGGCTCTCGCGCCTGTGGGACTGGCACTTGCCCCGGCAGGCCAGCTTGCTCAAGCCGCACGATCCCACGCATTTCGAGCGCGTGCTGCGCCAGCGGCTGGCGCAGCCGCTCACGATGGCGGCGCTTGAATCATGAAACTGCGCATTGCTGCGGCCCGCGAGGGCATTGACTGGCTGCGCAGCGGCGCGCGCGCCTTTGCCCGCCAGCCCGTGGCGCTCATCGGGCTGCCGCTCATGCTGGCGGCGCTGCTGGCTTTTGTGGGCATGCTGCCGCTGGCCGGCCCGCTGCTGGCGCTGGCACTGCTGCCGGCCGGCACGGTGGGTTTGATGGAGGCTGCAAGGCAAGCCACGCAGGGGCGCTTTCCGTCGCCCGCCGTGCTGCTGACGGCGCTGCGCACCGCGCCGCAAGGCGCGCGGCAAATACTGCTGCTGGGCCTGCTGTACGCCCTGTGCGGCGCGGCAGCGGAAGGGCTGGCCTGGCTGCTGCTGGGTGCGCCGCCCGACATGACCGCGCTAGTGAACCTGTCGCAAGAGAAGCTGGCCGACCCTGCCACGCTGGAGCAGGCGCACGCCGCCATGCGCTACAACTTGGGCCATCTGCTGCTTTTCGCGCCGCTTTCGCTGGCCTTCTGGCATGCCCCGGCGCTTACGCACTGGCACGGCGTGCCACCCGTCAAAAGCCTGTTTTTCAGCGCGGTGGCCGTGCTGCGCAACTGGCGCGCCTTCACCCTCTATGGCCTGGCGGCAGCGGCCCTGATGGCCAGCGCCACCCTGGCGCTGACCTTGCTGGTGCTGCTGCTGGGCACGCCCGCGCTGGCGGCGCACGGCGTGGCGCTGCTGGGGCTGGTGATGGCGGCCATCTTCTCCGCCTCGGTATGGTTCAGCTTCTGCGGCTGCTTCGAGGACGCGCCGCCGGAGCAAGGCTGAGAGCCTGTTGGCGATTTGTTCCCGGGAGCGAAAAACGCGGTCTCGGGCGGTCTGCTGCGTTGCAAGTCTTTGCCTCACCGGATCACAAGGCAGTCTGTCTGCGGTTTGTGCTTTGTGGCCCATCCCGCTCCGCGCTTAGCCCCTCACGGCCAGATGGCAAACAGGTTCAGGGCACATGGCATGTTTTCGCTCCTCTATCCATAGCAATATGTCCTAGTGCAGACTGCGTGGAACGTACATTCCTGCCTCTTGAATTCGCTCCTCTTTTTGCTACATCCTGGCCGCTGCGTCAGGCCCCGGCGCGAAACCGGTGCGCAGGGCAGACTGTGAACCGGTTCTTACAATCGGCGCATCTCTCACTCCTCTGGAAGCATCCGCATGTCCCTGTTCTCCACTGTCCAACTGGCTCCGCGCGACCCCATCCTGGGTCTGAACGAGCAATTCGCCGCTGACACCCACCCCGCCAAGGCCAACTTGGGCGTTGGCGTTTACTTTGACGACAGCGGCAAGCTGCCCCTGCTGCAATGCGTGCAGGCAGCCGAGCAGGCGCTGATGAGCAAGCAGGCCCCGCGCGGCTATCTGCCCATTGACGGCCTGGCGGCCTATGACAGCGCCGTCAAGGCGCTTGTTTTCGGCGCACAGGCTCCCGCCGTGCAGGATGGCCGCGTGGCCACCGTGCAAACGCTGGGCGGCACCGGCGCGCTGAAAATCGGGGCGGACTTTCTCAGGCAGCTCACGCCTTCGGCCAAGGTGCTGGTATCCAACCCCAGCTGGGACAACCACAAGGCCCTCTTTTCCCGCGCTGGCTTTGAAGTTGCCGCCTACCGTTATTACGACGCCGCCCGGCGCGGCGTGGACTTTGAGGGCATGCTGGCCGACCTGAGCGCCGCCGCCGCAGGCGACATCGTTGTGCTGCACGCCTGCTGCCACAACCCCACGGGCTATGACCTCAGCGCCGCGCAGTGGGATCAGGTCATTGCCGCCGTCAAGGCCAAGGGCCTAACTGCGTTCCTCGATATGGCCTACCAGGGCTTTGGTCAGGGCTTGGCGGAAGACGGCGCCGTCATCGGCAAATTTGCGGCCGCTGGCCTGAGCTTTTTCGTCTCCACTTCTTTCAGCAAGAGCTTCAGTCTCTACGGCGAGCGCGTGGGCGCCCTCTCCGTGGTGTGCGAGAGCAAGGATGAAGCCGCCCGCGTGCTCAGCCAGCTCAAGCTCACCATCCGCACCAACTACAGCAACCCGCCCACGCATGGCGCCGCCGTGGTTTCCGCCGTGCTGAACACCCCTGAATGGCGCGCCTTGTGGGAAAAAGAGCTGGGCGAAATGCGCACGCGCATCAAGGCCATGCGCCAGGCGCTGGCCGATGGCCTGAAAGCTGCGGGCGTCACGCAAGACATGAGCTTCATCGTCAATCAAGTTGGCATGTTCAGCTATTCCGGCCTGTCAAAAGAGCAAATGCAGCGCCTGCGCAGCGAATTCGGCGTTTACGGCACCGATTCGGGCCGCCTGTGCGTGGCCGCGCTCAACAGCCGCAATATTGACCATGTTTGCCAGGCTATTGCGGCGGTTATGAAATAGTCATTTTGTCCTCTCGCGGCCTGGCCGCATCCGGCAAAAACGGCGCTGCAAAGCGCCGTTTGCATTCGGGCATGCGCGTTCCCATGCTCCCGGCATGAAAAAGGCGGCAGGCCAAATGCCTGCCGCCTTCGTGTTTTTCTGAAATGGTCTTCAGGCCATCATTGCAAATCAGCCAATGGTCAGCTGCCCTGGCAGTTTGGCATATTGTTTGTCGCCGACATCGAAGCCATCTGAAATATTAAACAAGCGATAGCATGTGTTGTAATCATCGCCATTCAGGTTGCGCGCCAGACTGATTGCAAAATCTTCAACCGAAGCAGCTTGCCCGCCCAATGTGGTAGCCAGCGCCCGTAAATCCGGGTTGCGCTCGCCAGCTTTCGCGGTTTGATCAAGCAGGGTTTTCATTTCGCTGCTGGTATAAGTCAGCGTAACAGTCTGGCCCGCCTTGACGGGGCCGCTGGTGGCTTTGTTTAAATCCCCTGTTTGCGCAACATTCAGCAGCTGGGCGCTGTTTTCATCTACCTTCACGGTGTAGGAATAACGCCTCTCCGAGACCACTTCCTTGCCGCTGGCATCAAATTTCTGCGTGACGGTCATGGGTACATTGCCCGAATATTGAAGGGTGACCGTGCCTTGTGCCGTACCATCCGGGAATCTCGTGATGACGGTATTGCCAGTATTTTTGGCGCCTTCCAGGCCAAGATTGACCGGTCCCAGCTTGATATCCAGCTTTGATTGCGAACTGAAATCGAGTTTCTCGATGGTCTTTACGCTCGAGATACCCGTTCCATTGTTTTCCGGCATATTGCCGTTGGCAAGAAAGTCATTATAGGCGGCCTTTCCTTCCGGGGTGGACAGATCGAATTCGGCGGTTTTCAAATGCGCAGTTTCCAGCTTGTCATTGCGCCCCAGCATGATGCTGGCCACTTCAAAATCAATGCCCACGCCGTTATACGCGTTAATGGCCTCTTTCGGGCCTGCCGTCACACGAACCTTGTTGGTATCGGTTTTTTCCACCAGCAGGCTGACGCCGCTTTCATCCGTGATTTTGGTCTGTGTGGCCAAATGCTTGAACGTCGCCTTGAATTCATTGGTGGAATATGAAGAACCGTCCATTTTGACCACGGTTCCGGTCGGCATGGAATCGGGCGAAAACGGGCTGACGGTGCGCGGCGCCGTGCTTTTGGCGGCCTGCTCCGGCATGGACACTTCAAAACTGCTCTTGATGCCGCTGGTATGCCCCGCGCTGAGGCCGACATGGCCACCGCTGGCGCCGCCCTGCAAACTCACGGACACATCGCCAGACGAAGTGAAGGTGGTAACGCCGTTTTTGGTGTTCAGGCCGCTGACCACCGTGGCATTGGTATTCACGCCAAAGCTGATGCCATAGCCCTTTGAAGTTTTGATGCTCTCCGTGAAGCCCGTGCCAGCCGAAACGCTGAATGTGCCTTTGCTGGGGTCCACAGACGCATCCAGGCTGCGTGACGAAGAGGATGAGCTTTCGCTGCCGTCCAGATTCGTGGTCTTGGTGGTGTCCGTCTGTTTGCCGCCAACTGAAACCTTGCCATCGGTATCCCCGCCGACATGGGTGTTGGTCTTGCTGGTTTTTTCTGTTGTGGCGCCGCCCTGCGGCACGCCAGGAGCGGAAGCAGACTGGTCGTCATTCACCGTCACGCTGCCCTTGCCCGGCTGGGCTGCTTTTGACTGTTTTTCGGGAATGTTCAGAACATCGCCCGGATAGAGCGCATCGGGATTGCTGATTTGCGGATTTTTCGCAATGAGGTCCTGCGTGCTCACGCCCTGCTTGCTGGCAATGCCGCCAATCGTGTCGCCATGCTGGACGGTGTAGGTTTTTTGCTCCTGCGGCGGCTGCACTCGCGGCAACTGGCTAGCGTTCAAGGGGGCAATGCTCATGGCTGAATCTCCTTTGGGTGGTTGCACAAAAGCGGACTTCAACACTTTAGAAGCTTGGACGTCATAGCGATAGCTGGGGTGATTACCAGTCGGGCAAACACAAGCCCCTGGGTTTTGCGTCTTCCTATACAAAGATACCCCTAGGAAAACACCCCCAGCTAGGCAGCAGATATCGCGCTCAATAGACTGGAAGCGCAAGTTCAGCTGGCTTTAAGGCGAATCCAAAGCAAGCCGTCCGGCTGGTATCACCCCCTCCATCTTTGAAAGGTCCTGTTATGGCTTCCGGTATTCATGGCGCCAATCTCATTTCCCATACCAAGTTTGTGCCGCCTCCGCCCCCACCTCCGCCACCGCCCCGCAAAGAGGTTGATAACGCCGTGCGCCAGCCAAACTTGCATGCAGGAAAGTCCGATGCGCCCCCGCCAGAGCGCTACGTGCAGCACGAAGTGCAAAAAAACGAAAACCTGACTGAAATCGCCCACCGCTACCAAACCTCCACCCCCATGCTGGAGGCAGCCAATCCGCAGCTGAACAATCCTGATGCGCTGGAAATAGGACAAAAACTGAATGTGCCTATCGGCGCCAATTACGGAACCGAACCCACGCGCGATGTGTTGGAGCCCGGCCAGACGCTGACCGACATGGCGCGCGAACACCCAAACGTGAGCGCACGAGACATCGCCCGCGCCAACCGCTCCAGCGTGCCCAACAGCAACCGCGTGCAGGCTGGCCAGGAGCTGTGGGTGCCCGCGCAGAAAGATGCTTCGCCGCTGGAGCAGAAAGTGCAGGCCACCGACCAGGCCCAGGCTTCGCTGGACCATGCCCAGCAGCGCTATGACTCGCTGCCGCCTGACGCCCACCCTGCTGTCCGTGAAGACGCACACCGCAGCGTGCAAACGGCGCAAGGCAATCTGAACCAGGCTGTGCGCGAAGAGCTGGACCTGCGCGCCAAAGACGCCACCCCGCCAGAAGGCGCCTGGAGCAATGATGAAGAACGCTACGCCGCTGCTGGCGCACAGCTGAAGGAACGCTATCAGGCTGACGCAGGCGCCACCAAGCAGCTGGACACGGCTTTGCAAACCCTGGCAAATGAACGCTATCGCGCCAGCCCCGCAGGCCAGGCGGAAGAAATCGTCACTCAGGCCACGGCGGCAGGCAAGTCACCAGAGCAGCAAATGCAGGAGCTGTCCAAACGCTTGGCAGATGCACCGCCCGAAGTCAAGTCAGCCGTGGCAGCCAGCCCGAAGGGCCAGCAAATGTTGCAGGACGCAGCCAACTGGGCGACAGAACCGCTGGCAGGCGGTGATGCCCAGCAGGCTGAACGCGACCACGGCACCCCTTTGGCCGCAGGCATCCAAAGCGCAGAGCGCCTGGAGCAAGTCACAAGAGGCCTGCCGCCTGACATGGCCGCGCAGCTCACGGGCAAGGCCATGCCCACGATCGAAGCCTTCAGTGGCAGCTTCAAGGAACATTACTCCACGCTGCACTCGCCTTTCAAAGACGATGGCTTCCAGAACCTGATGAAGGCAATGGACCGCGGTATCGATACCCCGCAGGGCCAGATCAACATGCAAAAACTGGCTGCGCAGGACGTATGGGACCGCACGGCCATGCATCAGCACATTGCGGAAGGAGGCCGTCCCGCCTATGCGCTTGAATGGGCCAAGCAGCAAGGCGTGGACATTGACGCCGTAAAGCAGGACATCCGTTCCGCCATGAAAACGTATGCCAGCAGCATTGACCAGACAGGCAAGGCGTACGCCGAACACATGAGCGAGCTGGGCTGGCTGGTGGCCAATCATGGCGGCGCCATGACGCCTGAGCAGCTTGAGCAGGCCATTGCCCAATACGCCAAAGAAAAAGGCCCTGAATGGGAAGCCAAGGGCAATGAGCTGAAAGCCCGCCTGGTCGCGCATGGCGAAAAACTGGCAGGACAGATCGCCGATCTGGATCCGGAAGGCGGCGGCGCGGAAATCGCCAAGGAAATCCTCAGCAATCCTTCGGCGCAGCTGGCGTTCAGCTCCGCCGTGCAGTCAAACCCGGAGCTTCTGGCTGGCGCGCAGGGAGAGAAAGTCGCCAACTTCTTCTCCAATCCGGGCGTGCAGGCCAAGCTGGGCGATCAGGGGCGCAAGCTGGTTAATGAACTGGCCTCGGCTTATGCCAAGGGCGTCGTTCTGGACAAGATTGGCAACCTGGACCCCAGTGATGCCGCCAGCGTGGCCAGCGCCAAACAAGCGCTGACCGGTCTGAAAGACTCACGCTTTGCCAAACTGCTGGGGCTTTCGCCCTCGCAGATGGACGAAGTCGTCTCAGCGCTGGAAAACACCATTCCCAAGGCAGGCGAATCGGCTGATGACATCGCAAAGCGCACGAGCGCGCTGGACACCAAGCTCAACGGCATCAAGGGGCTGAATGGTTCCACTGCAGCCGGGCGGCTGATACGCGGGCTGGGCATAGCGCTTTCTGGCGTGAGCTTCCTGGCTTCCACAGGCAAGGCCATCAATGACCCCACCGTCAAAAATGGCCTGCAAGCCATCGTGGGCGCTGCCGGTCTGGGCCAACGCGGCAGTGAGCTTCTGGTGGCCATAGGCAAGGTGGACGCTGACTCCGCTTTAGGCAAGCTGGGCGGCAAGACCGCAGGCAAGGTGGTGGGTGCTTTAGGCGCCGCCCTTGACGTCTGGAGCATGGGCGAATCGTTTGCCTCTGGCGATATTCCTTCCGGCGTGCTGTACGGCACTAGCGCCGCAGGCGGCCTGATGGCCACGTTTGGCGCAGGCAGCATGGCCGGCCCCATCGGCATCGGGCTGGTGGTGGTCTCCGTGATTGGCCTTGGCATATGGAACTCCGTGAAAGAAGCCAACAAGCACGAACCCGGCAGTGACGGCGGCGCATCTTTGCGGTTCCTGCAAAACGCGGGCATTTCCGAAGCAGCGGCCCAGGAACTGGTCAATCAGAACGGAAAGGGCCACAGCCCGGTGCCGCTGCTGCTGCGTTATGCCGAACACAAGGGTTTGGACATGCAAAAACCGGAAGACCAGAAAAAGTTCGTTGACTGGCTCAACCACATGCCTCATGACAAGCTGGTCAATTTGCGTGACCGCCTGCACCAAACGCTTGACTACAACGACGGAAACATGGAGAAATTCCCGGCGGCCAAGGAGGGCGACGATCGCTGGAAGCCCGTCCAGAAAGTGCCAACAGGAGGCCCTGGTTACGGAACAATGGATGTCAATGTGCCCCCCAGCTCCGCCGCGCAAATGGACAAGGTGCTCACGCACCTGGGTCTGCCCGTGCTTACTCCTTGACGGTAAACAAAGTCATCGCACATGTCAGCCACTACCTGTCCCCACTGCGGGCAACCCGCCATGTCTTCATTGAAGAAGCTCGCTCTCGGCTGGGCACGCAGCGTGCCTTGCAAGGCGTGCGGGCTGCGGGTTTCGGTTTCACCTTTGCCTGCCGTGGCAGCCATGCTGCCAAGCATGGCCGTGGTGCTGGCGGTCACATTGCGCTGGGTGCGCGATCCCGCCCTCATGATCATGCTGGGCGTTGTGGCCTTGTCGATTTCTTTTGTGCTGCACCTGTGGGCTGTTCCGCTGATCAGGACGCAACTGACTGATCCACGCGCCGTGGCCAGGGCGCGCGGCCAGAATCAGGGCGATCAGCCGCCTCGCTGAACAGGCGAAACCTCCGCGCTCTGCACGGTCAGCGCCAGCGCGCCGTCGGCCAGCGTGGCCCGCACGGGCTGGCCGGGCTGGGCCTGGGCGGCGCGGGTCAGGGGCAGGCCGCCACTGGTTTGCAGCAGGGCGTAGCCGCGCGCCAGGGTGTGGCGTGGGTCGAGCAGGTCAAGCCGCAAGGCGGCGCGGGTCAGGCGCTCGCGTTCGGCTTGCAGGGCGCGGGCAGCAGCCAAAGGCCATGCCTGCGCCAGGCTTTGCAGGCGCTGGCGGGCGCTTTGCAGCGCGGGAGCGCTGGCGGTGGGCAGGCGCTGGCAGGCGTGCGCCAGGCGGGCGGTTTCGCGCTCCAGCCTCAGGCGCAGGGCATGCAGCATGCGTTGCTGATGGCGCTCCAGCCGCAGGCGTTCGGCGGCCAAGGCGCTGGCAGGGCGGCCCAGACGCAGCGCCAGGTGATCCAGCCGCTGGCCTTGCGTGTCGATGCGGTGGCGCGCGACGCGGGCCAGCCGCGCGGCTTGCGTTTGCAAGGCGGCCAGCAAAGTGGCGCGGTCAGGGCAGGCCAGTTCGGCGGCGGCAGTGGGCGTGGGCGCGCGCAGATCGGCCACGAAGTCGGCAATGGTGAAGTCGCTTTCATGCCCTACGCCACTGATGACGGGGATAGGGCTGGCGGCAATGGCGCGGGCCAATGCTTCGTCGTTGAAAGCCCAGAGGTCTTCAATGGCGCCGCCGCCGCGCACAAGCAAGATGACATCCACGCGCGGCTGCCGCTGCTTTTCCGGCGCCGCCGCACGGCGATGCAGCCGGGCCAGTGCGTTCATGGCATGGATGAGTTCGGCCGGCGCGCCCGCGCCCTGCACAGCAGCGGGCGAGACGATGACGGGCACGTGCGGCGCGCGGCGGCGCAGGGCCGTGAGCACATCGTGCAAGGCAGCGGCGTGCAATGAAGTGACCACGCCAATGCCGCGCGGCTGCGCGGGCGGCGCCCGTTTGCGGGCAGCGTCAAACAGCCCTTCGGCCTGCAAGCGGGCCTTGAGCTGCAAAAACTGCTCGAACCATGCGCCCTGCCCGGCGCGGCGCATGGTCTCTACCACCAGTTGCAAATCGCCCCGCGCCTCGTACACGCCCAGACGGCCGCGCGCCAGCACTTGCTCGCCATCGCGCGGCGCGAAATCCAGCCCGCTGGCCGCGCGGCGGAACATGGCGCAGCGCAGCTGCCCCGTTTCATCTTTCAGCGAGAAGTAGCAATGCCCGCTGGCCGCGCGCGAAAAGCCAGTGATTTCGCCCTGCACCGTCACCGGGTTCAGCCGCGCATCCAGCACCTGCGCGATGGCCTGGCACAGCTGGCCCACGGGCCACACATCGGACTGCGGCAGGGCGGCTTGCAAACCACCCTGCGCAGCAGCGGAAAAACCGGCGCGAACGCTCACTGCCACGGCCACACCTGCCGTTCTTCCACAGAAAGCGCGCTCCCGGGGCGGGCGCGGCGCGCCTCCGCGCAAATGACGATTCGGCGTAGCAACTGCTTGATTTGAAATGATTTTTTCATGCCAAAAATTTCATCGACGCGCCCAAAACCGCATCAAATCAGGCTTTGCGAAGGCTTTTCCACCCCGTTTTTCACAGAGTTGTCCACAGAGCGTGTGGATGAATGCCAGCCAGCCCCCGGCCCGCCGCTTCGGGCCGTGCAACAGGCTGAAACGCGGGTAATGCGTGGGTAATAATTGCCCCTTATCACGCTTCGCAGGCTCTGGCACAGCCGGTTTCTGCTTTTTCATACAGTATTTTTGCAACGGAGAACCGTTTTGCTTTCCATCATACAAGCGGCCGGCTGGCCCATCTGGCCCCTCATTCTGGCATCCATCATCGCGCTGGCGCTGATCATCGAGCGCTTCATCAGCCTCAAGCCTTCGCGCATTTACTCGCCCAGCGTGGTGGACGAAGCCATCAAGGTCTCGCACCGTGGCGTGCCTGGGCCTGACACCGTCAATCAGCTCGCGCAGCATTCCACCGTGGGCGAAGTGCTGGCCGCAGGCTGGCGCACGCTCAACAGCAACCCGCAATGCAGCCCTGAAGAAATGCGCGCGGCGCTGCAAGCCGCTGGCCGCAGCGCCGCGCACAAGCTGGAGCGCTTCTTGCCCGCGCTGGCCACCATCGCCTCGGCCGCGCCGCTGCTGGGCCTGCTGGGCACCGTGATCGGCATGATTGAAATCTTCGGCTCGCAAGCGCCTGCCGGCTCGCTTGCGGGCGGCAACCCGGCCAAGCTGGCGCACGGCATCTCGGTGGCGCTCTACAACACGGCCTTTGGCCTCATCGTCGCCATTCCGGCCCTCATCTTCTGGCGCTACTTCCGCGCCCGGGTTGATGGCTACGTGCTCGCGCTGGAGCTGGCCGCCGAGCGCTTCGCCCACCATCTGGAGCCGCTTTGCAAAGGCAGCAAGCGATGAAATTCAACCCCCGCCCCCACGCCGATCCGGAGATCAACCTCATCCCCTTCATCGACGTGCTGCTGGTCATCCTCATCTTCCTGATGCTGACCACCACCTACAGCAAATTCACCGAGCTGCAACTGAACCTGCCCACGGCCAGCGCCGACGCCTCGCAGACACGGCCGAAGGAAGTCGTTGTCTCCGTCGCCGCCGATGGCCGCTACATGATTGCTGGCCAGGAGCTGCCCGCCCGCGACACCGACACCGTGGCCGCAGCCCTCAGCCGTGCCGCCAGCGCGGCGGGCCAAGGCAGCGTCATCGTCATCAGCGCCGACGCACAGGCCAGCCACCAGTCCGTCATCACCGTGATGGAAGCCGCCCGCCGCCAAGGCCTGACGCAGCTGACCTTCGCCGCGCAAACCGGCGGGCAATAGCCGCCAGGCCGCCCAGATGGCAGGCGGCCGCAGCACCGAACGGCTTTTGCACGACTTTTCCACCCAGCTTCACTGCCGCCTTGCACCAGCGCTTTGGCCTGCCGCCTTCACGATGCAAGCGCGGCGGGTGAGAAGGAACCGCGCCATCAAGCTTTGGCAGACATGGCCTTATTGGCTTTAATTGGAAAGAAGTTTTCCAATTGCGCGTTTCCAAAACAGGCTATGAAATAAAAAAGGCAATGGCCGCAATCGTGCTGGCAGCCGCGCTTTTGCCGGGCTGCGGCGTTTTCAGCCACAAGCTGGCGCGGCCCATCGTTCATCACGCGCAAAGGCAATGGACGCATGAAAACACCGCCATTTACGGCAGCGTTTCCAGTTTCCGCGTGCGTCATATGCAGGCCCGGATGAAACTTATGAATTTCTCTATATCCACAGCCAACCAGCCGACGGCGCCTGCTCCTGCCAAATCATTTCCAAAATGCTGATGGCAGACTTTTTCAGCAGCCCGCCCGTCAAAGGTCCGTTCAGCCTGGGCCAATGCATTGGCGGTGCGGCCAGATAACGCGCTTTCGCCTAATTTCATTCTGCGTCTTGCAACCCATTCAATCCGCCGCCCTCCCGCAAGCAGATTTCAAGCAGGCTCCAAGGGATCTTTTCGCTCTACTATCAATAGCAATATGTCCTAGTAGAACGGGCGCAGAAGGGTATTTTTGCCCCATTGGATTTGCTTCTGTTTTTGATGCTGCAAGCTATCGTGCAGTTGCTCGGTCAGCGCCGGGCCGCGTGAAACAGTTGGCACAGGTGAAGGCGATGACGGCGGCGCGCGCAACACGAACCAAGCGGACGTAAAGCTGTTCACGGAAAAGAAAAAGCAGCGGCAATCCAGGCATGGCCGTTTGCGCGCGAGGGCGGCAAAGACGCGAGCGTCTTGACATCCAGGATTGATTTGCGCTGGCTCTCTGCTGAAGCGGCAGCGTGGGAAGGGGGCGAAAAGGGAAACGCTGTGGGGGACGCGAAAGGGAGAAGCGAAGCTTCTTGCCCCACCTTTTTGCTCCTTGTTTGATAGCGAAAACTCCCCGTATTTATTGCGACAAGGGCTGTTTTCATGCCCTTGAATCTGCTTCTGTTTTCATGAACACGCCCACGGCCTGGCCGCACGCTGGCCGCCTGCAGCGGGCTGGCCACTCAATCCGTCTGTGCCGTTAGGTCTGCCTCTGGCTGGGGGCTGCTTTGGCCTGACCCGTGGCTGATGAAGCGTGCAATGCCGTCAGCGCCCCGGTCTGGCGCTTGCTGACCAGCGGCCCGCGCGGCGTCCGCCTGCCAGCGGGTGAGCCAAAGCCAATCACCACCCGCCATCACGCGCCTTCAGGCGATGCGGCCCCGCCGCGCCTGGCGTTCGCTGTTTGACATTCCGCCGTTGGCTCACTGTGCAACGCCGCCCCGGGCCTGCTGGAGCAATCCGCCAATGGCATGGAGGGCCTGACAAACAACAGCCGCAGCCAACACGTGCAGCAAGCGCGCGGTCTGCCCGTGATCGCACGCTGAATACGCCAGCGGCCACGGCTACTGCGCCTGGAGTGAGGAAGTGTCGCCGGGTCTGCCAAGCCTGCTGGCGGCAGATGAGGCGGCGGGCCGCGAGGCGCACCATGAAAAAACCTGCAAATAGCCGATAGGCCGATGCGGGCGCACCCTCTGCCACCCGGCCCTGACGCGCCATGATCCGCCCGTTTTTCCGTCTGTTTCCCACCGGCGCATTCAGGCACGCCTCGCATCAAAAATAGAAGCAAATTCAAGCCATTAAAAATGCCATCAGCGCTGATTCCACTAAGACCCCCCGCTATCAAAGCAGAAGCAAATTCATGCCCCTGTCACGAGGCGGCTTGTCTGCTTGTGCACGGTGCCATCGCTTTACCACGCCATTGCCCTTTCATCGCCTCGTCCGCCCTTCCGCACGCGGCATGCGGGCAGTTCTTTATCCACTGCCGAGGAGTTTTGAGCGTGATGAAAACCCAATCCATCCAGGGGCCGTCGCAGAACCCAGGCCCTGCTGCCCGCCGCCGCAGGGGCCGCTTTTGTGCCAGGCGCGCCGCAGGCTTCGCTTGAAGAGGAGGATGCGCCTGCCCTGTGGGGTGACAACGCCAGCACCTTCCGCGTGCCCGCTTTTCGCTGATCAACGCCTGGCTCGACCGGAACCCCAACCAGCCCTTTCCCGCCCTGTGCGGCAGCTTCGTGCAGCTGAACGCGCAAAACCTCGCTGGCAGGCGCTACGTGGCTTCCTGCGCTGGCAACTTTTCCCGTTTTCTGGGTCAAGGGCGCCGCGTGACGCTGAGCGCAGGCTACCGGTAGCAAGAGCTGGCAGCAACTGCAAAAAGGATGGGCGCGTCGGCGCGAACGCGCTTCGCGCACTGCTCCCTGCCTACATCCACCCAGCGGGATTTCCACGCTGTCCGCAACCGGCTGCACGGCATGTGCCAGCAGCTTTCAGCCTGCCCGTCAAGGCTTGGCAAAAAAGCGGGCGCAGGCATAATCCGCCCGAAATTTCTTGACCGGCCGCCGCGCAGCAATGCGCGGCGGTTTGCTTTTGGAGGAACCCTCATGGCCACCACCCCCCTGACCAAGCGCGGTGCAGAAAAGCTCAAGGCCGAACTGCACCGCCTCAAAACCAAAGACCGCCCCGAAGTCATCAACGCCATTGCCGAGGCGCGCGCGCAGGGCGATTTGAGCGAAAACGCCGAATACGAAGCCGCCAAGGACCGCCAGGGCTTCATCGAAGGCCGCATCAAGGAAGTGGAAGGCAAGCTTGCCAGCGCGCAAATCATCGACCCTGCCGCCATTCACGCCGAAGGCCGCGTGGTCTTCGGCGCAACCGTCGAGCTGCAAGACGAAGCCACGGGCGAGACGGTCAAGTACCAGATCGTGGGCGAAGACGAGGCCGATCTCAAGCAGGGCCTCATCAACATCTCCAGCCCCATCGCGCGCGCCCTCATTGGCAAGGAAGAAGGTGACAGCGCCGAAGTGCAGGCCCCTGGCGGCCTCAAGCACTACGAGATCATCAGCGTTGCCTACATCTGAGTCGTCTGTTCTGAAACGCCCATGCCCAGCGTTCTCAGTGCTTTCGCCAGCGCCCTGAGCGCGCGCCTGCCCTTGATGGCCGCCGCCTTGTGGTGGAGCAGCGGCATCTGCCTGGGCTTCGTCGCCGTGCCGCTGGTGTTCCAGCACGCGGGCAGCGTGGCGCTGGCCGCGCGCATCACGCCTCACCTCTTTGCCGCGCAAACCTGGCTGGCATTGGGCTGCGGCGCCGTACTGCTGCTCACGCGCCCCCGCGAGCCGCAGCGGCAAGACACGGCGCTCATCAGCCTGACCGCCTTGGGGATGCTGCTGGCGCTGCTGGTTCAGCACGTTGCCGCCCCGCGCATTGCAGCCCGCATCAACCTGCCGTTGTGGCACACGGCAGGCACACTCCTTTACGCGGGCCAGTGGCTGTGCGCCACTGTTGTGCTGTGGCGGCTGGCGCGGCGCTGAGCCAGAATCAAAAACAAGAGCAATTTTGAAGGGTGAAAAAATGGCTCTCGCGCCCTTTCCACTAGGACCCAATGCTCTCATAACAAGAGCAGAAATACGCCACCCTTCTACTCCTGAACTCTTGGGCCGCGCCTGGCTTGGCCAGAAAGAACGCAGACGGGCAGGTCTGCGCTCCTCCTAGAATTCGCCCCTTTCGCACATGGGGTGAGCGCGTGATGCCCGCCCTGCTTCTTCATCCTTCACCCATACCGATTTCCCGATGGCATTGATCGTTCACAAATACGGCGGCACGTCGATGGGCTCGACCGAGCGCATCGCCAACGTTGCCAAGCGCGTGGCCAAGTGGGCGCGCGCCGGCCACCAAATGGTGGTGGTGCCCAGCGCCATGAGCGGCGAAACCAACCGCCTGCTGGGCCTGGCCAAGGAGCTGGCCCCCGAAAAGCTGACCGATGCCTGCCTGCGCGAGATGGACATGCTCGCCTCCACAGGTGAGCAGGTCTCCGTCGGACTGCTGTCGCTGGCTCTGCAAGCCGAAGGCGTGCCCGCCGTGAGCTACGCTGGCTGGCAAGTGCCCATCAAAACCAGCAACGCCTACACCAAAGCCCGCATTGAAAGCATTGACGAGGAGCGTGTGCGCCGCGACCTGGCAGCGGGCAAGGTGGTCATCATCACCGGCTTTCAGGGCGTGGATGCGGACGGCAACATCACCACGCTGGGCCGTGGCGGCTCTGACACCTCCGCCGTGGCTGTGGCCGCCGCCCTCAAGGCCAGCGAATGCCTGATCTATACCGACGTGGACGGCGTTTACACCACCGATCCGCGCGTGGCCCCCAAGGCCCGGCGCATGCAGACCGTCAGCTTTGAAGAAATGCTGGAAATGGCCAGCCTCGGCTCCAAGGTGCTGCAAATCCGCTCGGTTGAATTCGCTGGCAAATACAAAGTGCCCGTGCGCGTGCTCTCCAGCTTCACGCCCTGGGACATCGACATCAACGAAGAGGCCCGCTCCGGCACCCTCATCACTTTCGAGGAAGACGAAAAAATGGAAAAAGCCCTTGTTTCCGGCATTGCCTTCAGCCGCGATGAAGCCAAGATTTCGGTGCTGGGCGTGCCCGACAAACCCGGCATCGCCTACCAGATACTGGGCGCGGTAGCGGCGGCCAACATCGAGGTGGATGTGATCATCCAGAACCTGAGCAAGGACGGCAAAACCGATTTTTCCTTCACCGTGCACCGCAATGATTTGGCGCGCGCCGTGGACTTGCTCAAGAGCAAAGTGCTGCCCCAGCTGGGCGAAGCGCAATTGGTGAGCGACACGCACATCTGCAAGGTCAGCATCGTCGGCATCGGCATGCGCAGCCACGTGGGCGTGGCCGCCAAGATGTTCCAGACGCTCAGCGAAGAAGGCATCAACATCCAGATGATTTCCACCAGCGAGATCAAAACCTCCGTGGTCATCGACGAAAAGTACATGGAGCTGGCCGTGCGCACGCTGCACCGCGCCTTCGGCCTGGACCAAACGGCATCCTCGCCGGCCTGACGCCGTAAACGGCCGAAAGCACCCTTTTCTCTGCTAGAATCCGCCGCTTACCTAGGAGACGTGACCGAGTGGCCGAAGGTGCTCCCCTGCTAAGGGAGTATGGGGTGTAGAGCCTCATCGAGGGTTCGAATCCCTCCGTCTCCGCCAGAAACGAACCCGCTTGCGGATCAAGCCGCAAGCGGGTTTTTCTTTGGAATTCCGACGCTTAGAACAGCCCCTGCAAGCAGGCCAATGCAGCCCATGCCGGGCTGCGCCGGCCGCGCTGCTGAACAACTTTGGCGCCGACGGGCTGGATTTCACCCTGGGCTACTGGGTGGGCGACCCCGAAAACGGCGGCCTGGGCGGCGTGCGCTCGCAAGTGAACCTGGCCATTCTGGATGCCCTGCGCGGCGCGGGCGTGGACATTCCCTACCCGCAGCGGGTGCTGCACATCAACCCGCCCGAAAGCGCCAGTGCTGCCGTTGCCGGGGCTGGTTCCAAACAGGCCCCAGGAGCTGGCCCGCAGGCCATCCATGAAGGTGTGCAGGGCACGGCCGCCAGCGCTGAAGCAGGCATGCGCCAATTCGCAGGCAGCGCCTGATCAGCTCCTCTTTCAATAGCATGAGGTCCTAGAACAAAGGGCGCGAAGGCGGTTTTCCTGCCCTTCAGATTTGCTCCTTTTTTAACGTCGCCTGGCCCGGCGCGCGCGGGATTCAAGTTCACAAGAAACGCAAGGCTCGCAAAAAAACAGTCAATTTGACGAGAATTGTTCTCTTTTGATTCCGCCTTGCGCCATGAACCCCGCTCCTCTTTTTTCCCGCTCCACCTTTCGCTTTTCCTGCCTGGCGCTGGCCGCCGCCAGCCTGTGCGCGCCGCTGCATGCGCAGCAGGCCCATGATGAAGAGGAGGAAAGCGCCGATGAAGCCACGCTGCAAACCGTGGCCGTGACCAGCGCCCGCGCCCAGGGGCTGGCGCCGCAGACGGTGGAGGCGGGCACTTTTCGCGGCGCCAGCATCATGGAAGTGCCTTCCACGGTGAACGTCATCACGCGCGAGGCGCTGGAGCAGCAGGCCATCGAGGGGCTGTATGAAGCCGTGCGCAACACCGCCGGCGTGACGCGGCAGCAAAACGCGGGCGACACGTATGACCAAATCGTGATTCGCGGCATGGAAGTGCAAAACCGCACCAATTACCGCCTCAACGGCGCCATGCCCATCATGAATTTCTCGCAAGTGCCAATGGAAGACAAAGAGCGCGTGGAAGTGCTCAAGGGCGCATCGGCCCTGTATTACGGCTTTACTTCGCCTGCCGGCGTGGTCAATTACGTGACCAAGCGCGCGGGCAAAGCGCCTGTGACTTCGCTGGGGCTGCGCGTGAATGAACACGGCAGCGCCGTCGCTTCAGTGGATGTGGGGCGCCGCTTTGGCGCGCAAGAGCAGTTTGGCCTGCGCGTGAATGCCGCTGGCGGCGTGCTCGGCTCGCATCTGGATGGCGTGCGCAAAGGCCGGCGCGCCTTCTTTTCTGCCGCCTTCGACTGGCGCGCCAGCAGCCGCCTGCTGCTCAAGGCCGACTTTGAATACGACAAGCGCCGCATCACCGAGCAGGCCGCCGTGGGGCTGCCCGCCGCCGTCAATGGCCGCATCACCCTGCCCCGCCCCGTGGATCCCACGCGACTGGTCGGCCCGGCCTGGGCTGATTTCGAGGCCACCACCATCAACGCGCTGCTGCGCGCCGACTACGCCCTCAATGACAACTGGGCGCTTACCGTGGAGGCAGGCCACTCGGAAATGGAGCGCGACCGGCGGCTGCCCATCTTCCGCTTTGCGCGGGCGGCTGACGTGGCCACGGGGCAAGGCTTCATCCGGGGCAACATGCAAAACCATCAGGTTGAATCCGACATGGGGCGCGCCGAGCTGTTCGGCAGCTTCAAAAGCGGCTTTGTGGAGCACGGCCTCACCCTGGGCCTGAGCCACACCCGCAAAGAGCAAGACCCCATTTACCAGCGCAACTACAACATTTCGTCGCAGAACCTGTATGCCCCCGTGCCCATCACGCGCGTCACTTACGAGCCTGTGCCCACAACGCCCACATCGGCGCTGCTGAAAACGCGCGACCAGGGCCTGTATGTGGTGGACCGCATGCAATTGGGCCCGCAGTGGCAGCTGATTGCGGGCCTGCGCCACTCGCGCTACCGCAGCACGCAAGCCGCCAATCTCTATAACGCCCGCAAAACTACGCCCATGCTGGCCGTTGTTTACAAGCTGCGCGAGGACCTGTCCTTCTACGCCTCCTACGCGCAAGGGCTGGAAGAAGGCGAAGCCGCCCCGGCGGGCACCGCCAACCAGAACGAGCGCCTGGCCCCCGGCGTGAGCAAGCAAAAGGAAATCGGCGCGCGCTGGCAGGCCCCCTGGGGCACGCTGTTGTCAGCGGCCGTGTTCGACATCGAGCGCCCCGGCTACTACACCAACGCCAGCAACGTTTACACCGCCGATGGCCGGCAGCTCTACACGGGCCTGGAGCTATCGGCCCAGGGGCAAATCACGCGCCAATTGGGCTGGCAGACCGCCTGGCAGTGGCTGAACCCGCGCTTTGCCGACATCAACGCCGCCTACAACGGCAAGCTGCCCGAAAACGCCTCGAAGAAAACCGCCAGCCTGTTTCTGACTTATGCCTTTGATGGCGCCTTGCAGGGCCTGTCGCTCAACGCGGGCGCGTACTACACGGGCCGCCGCCCCATGGACGACCTGAACCAGGGCTGGCTGGGCGGCAACACGCTCTACACCCTGGGCGCGCGCTACCGCCACCAGATGGGCGGCAACGCCTACACCTGGCAGCTCAACGTGGACAACGCCGCCAACAAGCGCTACTGGGCCGCTGGCGGCAACCGCCTGAGCGCGGGCCTGCCGCGCACGGTGAAGCTGGCGCTGAAAGTGGATTTCTGAAAACCTGCCCGGAAACCCTTTCCGGCAAATTCGTCATGATTCATCGCGCGGCTTGAATGGCAATGGCATCAGCCGCGCTGATGATCGCAAATACCGTCGAATCTCGACCGCCTTTTCAGTCATTACCTTGCCCGCTGACAGAAACAGGAGCTTATTCATGCCATACGATGACCTGAAAGAGAAATTCAACGCCGTCAAGCGGCAGCACAATATCATGGCCCTGGTGGGCAATGGCTTCGACATCCAGGCATTATCCGATATCGGAGCGCCCTCTGACACGCGATATGAGTCCTTCTTTCATTATCTGAAGTATCGCAGATTCAGCCCAGACAACCATATATTTCAGGAAATGGAGCTTCTCCTCTCGGAAGGGAAAACAAACTGGTGCGATGTCGAATTCGCCATCGAATCCCTGCTAACCCGCAGGGAAACCAGCCCCGAGAAACTGTCTGAAGACTTGGGAAAAATACAACGGGAATTCGCGAATTTTCTCAACCAGGTTGTAACCCCTGATATTCTCACGAACCTGGGCGAATCATCCATGAAGAATAAATGGGCCATCACAAGCCTCATGGAATTTCTGGGAGACATCAGAAACGCAACAGACTTCGGAAGAATACGCTTCCCGAGGCGGCTGGATCATTGCCATGCCATCAACTTTCAATTCATCAATTTCAACTTCACAACCCTTCTGGACGATTTCATCTATCTTGACCAGAAGCAATTTGATCCGCATCCTTATGAGCATTCCGACAGAAATGCGACTTTTTATGCCAATCCCCGTAAGCACGAGACATATTCCTATCGCCCCAAAGGACACAGGGAAAACACCCATGATGCATGGTTCAGAATTTATCTTGCCTGCAATATCGTGCATCCGCATGGAATTCTGTACACGCCAAGGTCGCTTCTTTTCGGAATAGACGAAACAACAGGGCCTGCGGAACGGTTTTCCAAACCTTATTGGTCCCAGAATGAATTGCGATACAAGGATCTCTTCCCTGAAACCGATTTGTTCATCATTTTCGGGTGTTCGCTCGGGCATACGGACCGGTGGTGGTGGAAATCCATTGCCGATGCCCTTTTGAAGGAAACGGAAGATCAAGAAAAGCCCGAATTGCTTCTTTACTGGCGAAAAGGAAGCAAAGAGGCCCAATTGACCGCAGAAAATCTTCGATCGAGATTCGCAGAAGCAGCCGGCCTTGTCAGTGATCAGAAGGTGCAAAAGATGCTCGCAAGCCAAATACACGTTGTTTTATATGATGATTCAACAATGGATCGCGTCTGGCTGAATACGCGCGCATTTGAATTCAATCAAACCGCTCATTTTTACGTTACTGCCAAGCCAGATGACGCCATGCAAAAAGCTGGCGCCGTGCCAAGCCCACGCGTTTTGCCGCCTCCACCTTTCTGGCCACCCAAAGCATCGTGAATCAGGCTCGCCAGAAAGGCGGAGCGCGCTCCAGACGAAAAGAAGCGGCGGCCAGCGGCCTCGCGGCACTGGATTTTCACGCTTTATTTCCGCTCCTTGTTTGATAGCAATAGGTCCTAGTCAAACGGGCGCAGAAGCCTATTTTCCACCCCCTCATATTCGCTCCTGTTTTAGATGCTCTTGAATCAGGCCGTCCTATCCACCTCTGCCTTCCATTGCTGCCCATGCGCCCTGCCCTTTGCTCTTTTCTGAAAAAGCGCCCTGCCCTGGCGCTGCTTTGCCTGCTGACCGGCCCGGCCCTGGCGGCTGGCGCGGCAGGCAGCGCACCGCCCGCGCCATCGCAACCCGAAGACAGCTATCGCAACGCCAGCGGCGCGGCGCTGATAGGCGGCGCTGAACACGCGCGCGCCCTGATGGAAGCGGCCAACGCCGCCTTCATGCAGCAGCACCCGGGCGTGCGGCTGGCGTTTGACGGCAAAGGCGCCAGCAGCGCCGTGCCGCTGCTGATGCATGGCCGCGTTCTGCTGGCCGTGATGGGGCGGGCCATGAACGACATCGAGCGCGTACCCTGGCGCAAAACCGTGGGGGCAGAGCCGCTGGCCGTGCGCGTGGCGCATGCCGCCTTGCGCTCTGCCGGGGGCCTGGCCACCCATCTGGCCGTTTACGTGCATGCCGGCAATCCGCTGCCCGCATTGAGCGTGGAGCAGCTGGCGCGCATGCTGTCCACGGGCCACCCGCTGGGCGATTTTTCGCACTGGAGCCAGCTGGGGCTGACGGGGCCGCAAGGCCAGCAGCGCATTGCCGTTTGCGCCACGCCCGAATACACGGGCTTTGGCAACTGGCTGCAAAAGCACGTGCTGCAAGGCCGCCCGCTGGCCGCCTACACGCAGCAGCGCAGCAACAGCGCCGCGCTGCTGGAATGCGTGGCGCAAAACGCGGGCGGCGTGGCCGTGGCCGCGCTGGGCATGCAGCGCGAAGGCGTGCGTGCCGTGCCGCTGCTGGGCCTGGCCAGCGGCCAGCCGCTGCAAGGCACGGCGCAAGAAGTGACCGCGCAAGACTGGCCGCTGGCGCGCCCCCTGCTGGTTTACGTGCGGCGGCTGCCCGGCCAGGCCGCCGATCCGCTGGCGCGCGACTATCTGCGCTTTCTGCTCTCGCCCCAGGGGCAGGCGCTGGTGGCGGCGCGCTCTGGCGGCTACCTGCCGCTCACGCCCGAACAGGCCCAGGCCGAATTGCGCAAGCTGGACGAAGCCGCGCCCGCTGCCCCAAAGGGCGATTGATGCCGCGCCCGGTCACGCCCCTTTTGCTTTCGGATTTCGCGCTTTTCCCCCATCTCTCCGGTTCAACCCATGCCCGCTTGCCCACACCCTTTGCGCCTGGCCTGCTCTCTTCTGGCTTGCTGCCTGCTGGCCGCTTGCGCCACTTCCACGCCCGTCAGCCCGTCACCGGCGGACAACGGCGCGCCCGCCTACGCGCCCCGGCCCGTCAGCGTGCCCGCGCAGGCCGGCTATGTGCTGCCCGACGGGCGCGTTCACATCATCGGCAACGACGGCATGCAGGCGCTCATTGACGCGCTCAACGCCGCCTTCAGCCGCCACCACCCGAACGTGCGCTTTGCCGCCACCTTGCAAGGCTCATCCACCGGCATGCCCGCGCTGGCGGCAAACGCCACGCTGCTGGCGCCCATGACGCGCGACATGTGGCCCGGCGACCGCGCCGCCTGGCGGCAATTGCAAAGATCACAAGGAGCGCAAGGCTCGCAAGAGCCGCTGGCCGTGCGCATCGGCTACAGCGGCTACGGCCCGCGCCCGCCGCACAAAACGCCGCCCGCTGTTTACGTGAACGCCAGCAACCCGCTGGCCGGACTGGACATGGCGCAAGTGGCCCGCATCTTCACCGACGGCCAGCCCGGCGGCGACCTCAACACCTGGGGCCAGCTAGGCCTGACGCAGCCCGGCTGGGCCAGCCGCCGCATCCACGCCTACGGCCTGCGCGATGACGGCGGCTTTGCCACCGGCGTGCGCACGGCCCGCCTGGGCGGGCTGCCTTTTTCCGTCAAATACGAACCGCTGCCCTCGCGGCAAGACGTGATCCGCGCCGTCTCGCAAGACCCCTACGGCATCGGCCTGATCGGCTGGATGAACGCCAGCGCCGTGGCCGCCAACGTGCAGCCGCTGCCCCTGGCCGCCCAGCCCGGCCAGCCCTTTTACGGCCCCGATCTGCCATCCGTGCGCCAGGGGCGCTACCCGCTCTCGCACCACGTGCAGTTCTACGCGCGCCAGCCGCTGGACGAACTCGCGCGCCAATACCTGCTGTTCGCCCTCTCCAGCGAAGGCCAGGCCATCATCGCCAGCCAGCAAGGCAGCGCCGAAGGCTACGTGCCCCTGAGCGCAGACGACCTGGCCGCCGAACGGCGCAAATTGCAGGCGGCGCCCTGAGAAGCTGTTTGTCTTCTGACTACAAGAACCTGCCGGCCTGAACAGCGCTTCAAGCCCCGCCACGCAGCCAGATCAACAAGGCCAGATGATCACGCCCCTTCGCTCCCGCATCAATCATTTTTCATAGCAAATAAATGGGGGTGAAAAACAGCACTTGCGCTCATTCCACTAGGACATATTGCTATTAAACAAGGAGCAAATAAAGCCAGCAGGCGGCCTTTCTGCTCCCCGCAAAAGACCTGCCTCGTCACTGAGCCTCTTCCAGCGCCTGCCGCTGCTTTTGCATCTCTTGCATGGCCTGCTCGTACTGCTGGCGCACCTGCTGCTGAATCTGCTGCGCCTGCTGCCGCGCGTTGCCCGCCGGCTGGCTGGCAGCGGGCGCGCCGGGCACAGCCACGGGCTGCGTCAGCACCTGGGCAGAGCGGCCTGCCAGTTTGGCCACGATGAACAAGGCAATAAGAAGGCCAATCAGGCCAAAGGCAATGCGCATGGAAGAAATCGCCGTGAAAAACCAAGCCTGAAACAACCTGCGCGATGCGCAATGTCGTGTTCTTTTGGACAGCCTTGGAGATTCTATTGTTGTCTATCTGTTGCGTAATGTTTTGAATTGCCCGCAACAATCTGCTTTGCGCGTCAGGAGTGCCCATGTTCGTCTGTCACGACCCGCTCTCTTGCACCACGCTGGCCTTTCTGGGCGATGACTGGCAGGCCGCCCAACGGCGTACGCCGCCGATCAAGGCCATTCTGCGGCAGTGGTGGCTCGCCGTCTGTCTGCTGGTCAGCGAACAACGCACCCAAGGCGGACTACAACTGTCAGTCGATGGGGCAAATCAGGCCGACTGCGTCATGGTCTGCGCCGCAGGCTCGGGCGCAGCTTCCTCGCTGGCTGGCGTCTGGGGCGGTTCAGAGCCAGGTTCAGGTTCAGGTTCAGGTTCAGGTTCAGGTTCGAGTTCAGGTTCAGGTTCAGGTTCAGGTTCAGGTTCGAGTTCGAGTTCGAGTTCGGGTTCAAGCTCCACCGGGCTGGCAAGCAGGCGCACTTG
>ERZ773077.410-NODE-410-length-32350-cov-18.126057_pt1 | contig 32350 bp, 31 predicted proteins | sample MGYA00580612_ERZ773077 | MGnify/ENA primary metagenome ERZ773077 (study PRJEB29015, sample SAMEA2737971) | human oral metagenome | biome: human oral; feature: human-associated habitat; material: dental | place: China | collected 2021 ...
GTCACCAACTCTAACCCCGATACCACAGACCAAACCGACGACTGGATCCTTGTCTCCGAATTCATCAATAGGTTCCCCGGCAACATCTCCGGCGCCTCTGTACGCAGATGGTGCCAAAAAGGAATCATCAAAGGAGCTATCAAACTCCCCACCGGGCGATGGCGCATCCCTACATCCGCCATCGACCAACTCTACGCCGAAAGCCGGACATGGTAACCCACACCAAAACCGCCCCCACACCAAGTGGGGGCGGTAGTAAGAGAACGCAATCACTGCCCGGCCTGTTGGGCAAGAGCAGTAATCTTTTTCGGGGTTCGCAGCTTCAGGATGTTATCTGTGCTGATGATGGTGTGTGCGTAGTCTGTTCGTTGCTGCAGGCTGTTGTGGGTGTTGGTGGCTTGTCGGATAAGCCAGCGTCGGCCTTCTTTGATGTCTTTGATGCTCATGCACGCTGCAATAGCGGATTCAGTTTGATCAAAGGTGCCAACGTAGGTGGTTGGGAAGTCATCTCGGTAGGTGGGTTGGGTTGCTACCACAATGCTGTCACTGGGGATGTCTTTTTCCCAGAACACCATGTCATGATCCGCTGGATCATCGCCAATATGGGAGATAACCCTTGTATATTTCTCATCGAGTTGTTGTATATCGCCGACGTGGATGATGTATCCGCCATCATGGTGTGCAGCAATCAATTCCTGCAGGGCGTGTGCGTGATCGGGGTTTCCAAGAAACGACATGAGGCATCCTTCCAACAAACGCTCATAATCCAGGTGGTGGGAAACCGGCCCGGAAGTGGTGAAGCCACCCATTATGCCACCAGCGCTGCTCCCGTGGGCGGACCCAAGACACACACCACACAAAACGAAACCGCCCCCAAACGACTAAGGGGCGGAATCGAGAATGCGTGTACAAAACACGCACAACAAAAAGACTCTTTTGACCAGCAAAAAAATCTTCTCAAAGACCTCTTCATTGTCGCACGAGTGTCTCAGGGAGTCAAGTCATATAGCCTGTTTCGTTTCGGTTATGGAATGAGGAAGCCATCATGAGTGGCAATGAATATTATCTTGTCAAGCGTGGTTCTACATCGCTGCAAAACAAAGTGATCCAATCCGGTCTTTCATCCGATGCGGTATTTTTACTGCTTTTCCAGTTGTCGCTGCCCCCAGGAACCCCTTTAGGGTATCGCAGCGCCCTGAATCGGGGAATGGGAAGAGACAGGATCCTAAACGGCTTTAAGGAGCTGAGTGCGGCTGGTTTCCGGCACCAATACAAGGTTCGTACCGCAACAGGCATCCTCAAAACCATCACTGCCGTTACGGACGTGTCGATGAAAAGCAGGGACGTTTTGAAGGAGATTCAGCTTCCTAAAGGGCATTACGTCTTCTCAATCGTGACTGATTATGATGACCCGAAACTGCCGCCTCCTGTCCGGCCAAAGGTGGAAGGATCTGGCCGGCAAATCCGCAGGTCGCACCGTGCGCCGGAAACCCGTACCCGGTCTGAACAGGCGAAATCCGAACCCGGTTCCGGTGGTGATGCAAAACCGCTGGATAATCACAAACCCGCAGGTCGCACCGCGTGCCGGAAAACCGGCACACGGTCAGCCAGCGCAGGACGTAGTCCCAATACCCTACGGGTAAAAGATAACAACCATCCTTCCCCCCAAACCCCCCAAGTTCCTTCGGCGCCGCCACCGGCACCGCGTGGGGAGGAGGGGCCGGCTTCGCCGTCAGGGGTTCCACCTGTCGGCGGAACCAGGGAAGATAATTTCTCTCCCGAAAACATGCTGTCTGATGCCACGGGCCTTGCCGGCCCGGTGGCAGGTGCGCCAGCAGGCGAACCTGCTGGCGGGGTGGCCGTGAAAACCCGGCCAGTGCAGGCGGTCAAGGCCACCCAGGCGGAAGATTCCACATTGGTCGCCGAGGTACTACCTGCGGCTATGCAGGCAATTCCAACTCGAAGCCACGCCCAGGTAGCGAATGCGATCCGGCAACGCCTTGATGCCGGTTGGCGGCGAGGACAGATCACGCGTGTGTTGGGATCGCGTGCTCTGCCCAGTCACGTCATCGACTTAACCAGGCTGGTCATGGCACGTTTCCGTGATGACCTCTCGCTTGACTACCCGCCGCCTGTCATCGTGGAACGTGACCCGGCAGCACTTGCGGCACCAGCGTCTTCGATGCCGGTGATGCCGGCACGGAAGCCATGGCGTTGGACGCTGCCGAACGGGCACTTGGTGACGGTGAGAGACCTGGACATGGGGCGAGTGAGCACCGACTACTACGCGGCGCAAGATGCCGGTGACCCGCGTGCTTACAGGAGCAAGTTTGACTTCCTAGAAGCGGTGGGAGCCGTGGAATATTTGCTTGATTCGTCGTTGAAGGAAGCATGTTTGAAGCTCTTAAGCGGGGAGGATGGCCATGAACCGAACATGTGACTTGGCCCCTGCCTGGGCTATCTCGCTGGTGCCGGGGTGGACGGTGCTGCCTGCCCTGCCGAGTTTCCAGGGGGCACCGTGCAGCGGCAATATGCTTTTGCCTGCCACAACGTGGGATTTACACATTCCTGGCGAGTCGTTTTCCGAGCGGCATTATCGGCAAGCGAAGGCCGCGGCGGTCTGCGCTACGTGCCCGCTCAAGCGGGACTGTTTGGCGGTGGCCTGCCAGGAAGCAGCCCCCAGCGGGGTCTGGGGTGGGTATTTATTCAACCCCAAAAACGGCAGCGCCAGAAAAATTCCCCTCACCCCGAGAGGGGAAAACACCACCGTATGTTGCAGGCATACATCAAACCACCTGCATGAGAGCCTGCCGGTAGCTCAAAGGTCATTCACAAGCCACCGGCAACCACAGGAAAACTTCATCACTTGTTGAACAAGATTGTTTTTAAGGAGAAATCAATGCGAACTCGTAATCGCACAGCACGAATCGCCGTGGGCATGTTAAGCGCGGTGGTGATACTGGTCGGTGGGATGACTGCTGCTCATGCCGCCCCAAAGGTGGTCTCACAGCCAGGCACCCAGCAGCAGCAAGCAGCCACGGCACCGGTTGCAGACCAAACTCCGGCATACCAGGCGCCTGCAGCACAGCAGATTGCCACCCCGGTGCAGCGAGTAGAAGTTGTGCGATATGTTCCTGGGGTTTCCCAGGCGGTTCAGCCCGTGGTCGTGAAAAACGTCATCACGAAGAAAGTCGTTTACGAAACATCCCCGGGTTTAGCCATGGTGTCTCCCGGCGGGTCGCGGGTGTTAAACCCGGTCAATGTTGCCCAAACGTTTGAACGCAACATCCGTTCCGAAGACCGCGGCACTTTAGAGTCCGCAGGTGGTGCCGCTGCCGGCGGCGCTGTCGCTGGTGGTATTGCCGGCACCGCGGTAGGGGCTGCAGGTGGTGCCGCTGCCGGGGCGGCCGCTGGTGCCGGAGCTGGTGTTGCTATCTGCGGCCTGACGACGGCCGGGGCGGTTGCCGCCCCACCCGCTGCCCCGCTCGCTGCAGGCTGCTGGGCTGCCGGCCCCGCCATTGTTGGCCCTGCCATTGTCGGCACCGTGGGGGCTACCGCTGGGGCGTTAGCGGGAGCACCCACCGGGGCGTTCCTTGGCGCTCAAGCCGGCGCTAGCGCGGTTCCCGGCGGCCGGGCAGCATTCGACCGTACCGTTGCCGACACCACCTGGGATTTGGAATCCCAGGCCCGAGTCGCCCAAGGCGCTGAACCCCTAGCTGGACAAAAACCCGGCGATTCCATGCCGAGCGGCCCGCAGGCGGCTGCTGCAACCACCCCGGCACTTCCTACCCCAGAACTACCCACCGTGCCCGTAGCGGCCACGTCAAGCGTGCCGCAGAACATTCCCGTCTCTGTCCCAGCCGGTCAGCTCCCTCAGTGGCCCACCGTGACCTCAATGGCGCAACCAGCCCCAGCATTCGGCCTGCCGACGACACCATTTGCGGCATAACGCCATGTAAGGACCCCTACTCGTGACTACGAACTGGTTTGACCACTACGCATCATCAGCTATCCCGGACGATCTTGATGTGCCGCCGGCAGCTGATGATAAACCACCCGTCGAAGACGCCTCACCTTCGGAACCAGAGCCTGAAGGAACAACCCCTCGACGGATGCGGTGGCATACCCATAGTGGGGGTTCTCCCATACCGCCCTGGATGATAAAAACCCTGGTAGTGGTGGCATTAGCAGTGGTATCTGTGGGGATTTATACCGCCATACAACACGATTCCCCCACGAATGCCGTCGCAACGCCACCACCTGCGCCGCCATCTCCTTCGGCGGTTGCTGTGTCCACCACATCACCACCAACAACAACGTCTCAATCGGCTTCTACCTCACCTGCGCCGCCACAACGATGCCCGGACCAGCCCAAAGCTGCGCCCACAACCCCGCAAGGGGCAGTCGTCGCGTTCCAAAAAGCCTACTTTGCCGGTAACACCGCAGAACTCATCAAGGTGATTGACCCAGCGAGTTATCTCGCAACCGTCGACTGGCCCACATTAACCGGTGATGTTGTGGGGTCTGATTTCTGCGTCAAGATATCCACCGTAGAAAACAACGTGGTAGAAGCCAACACCACGGTTCGCACCCCTAAAGGAGAAGAACTGCTGTTCATCCAATCAATTCGCACGATCAAGGAAGGAAAAACATACAAAATTTCGAGTATCGAAGATAAACCCGCACCCACAGAAACATAAATAATTTTGCAAAAAATATAAAATTAAGGTTATGTAATGAAGCTTACAGGAATGATAGCAGTTATGGTACTGGCTGTGTCATCGGTGGTGGCATTACCTGCAACCGCGGCGGAGCAATCACCCAAGTGCCCTAAAATGCAATTCGTTGTGGTCCGATCCGCCCAGGATTCCACAACCGATACCAACGCTGACCAGGGATTTTTAGGGGAAGTAGTGTCCCCGGTTGTTGATGCTGCAAACACTGGGAAAAAAGTCGACAAGTCAGCGGGATTTTCCCAGGTAGCTAACACTGATGCGGCATCGACGTCTGCCCCTGCTACTACATCATTAGCGCCAAGCCCATCGGGGGCGTCGGCGGATTCGTGGAAACCTAAGGTGTGGGGATCAACCCCCACTTCGTCGGCTGCGGCACCCACGTCACCGCCGGTGACCAGCGCCCCGGCGGCTGCTAGCTCAACAGCGTCAACGTCGTCTGCGGCGCAATCTGGGGCAGCCTCGGCGGAATCCGACACCCCATCGATTGGTCGCACCTACGTCAATATTGATGGGGTGCGTTCCGGGGCGTTTATCCCTGGGGTGCATTCCGAAACTGACCAATCATGGCGGGAAAAACTCGACGGCAATAAAACCAAAGTCAATGCGGTTGCCAAGAACATTCTTTCCCAGTGCCCGAACACGAAAGTCGCGTTCATCGGCCAAGATGAAGGCGCCGCAGTGGTATCCGATATCGCCCGTGATATTGGCGCCGGCAAAGGCGAAATTCCCGCGGACCGGGTAAGTGGGGTGGCGGCCTTTGCTGACCCCACTCGTGGCGAAAACCAGCCCACGGTCGCGTCCGGCGCTGACACTCCGGCTGCTTCCCCGGGAACCGCAGGAACACATACCAGCAAACTTGATTCCATGAATGCGCAGCCGGCTCAGGGCGCGGGAGTAGCTACCGTGGCGGAAAACACCACCCCTAGCGGGTACGGGAAGCTCTCTGACCGGACAGTATCGTGGTGTGTTGATGGTGATGTTCGTTGCGGCGTGAAAAAAGCCGCCCCACTTACCCGGTTAGTGGAGGCATCGAACAAGAACATGGATTTTCAACGCGACCCGCAAGGCAGCGTGCGCTATGTTGCTGACGTGCTTGGGCCTGCGGTAGCACTCGCTGGTGTGGAGTCGTTAGCGAAAGACCTAGATTTTGGGTCGAACGGTTTCACTTTCAAGCGTGCACAATCATCTGATGAAACCTTGATTGGTCGGATCGCCGAAAACACGGAATCCGATAACAAGCAAACAGATGTGGAACGCCGCCTGGTTGTCTCTGGTCAACAATTAGGGGGAATGGCGTTAGCAGCTGGCATTACCGTGGCGAAGAAAGTCCTCACCCCATCAAATATCGCCCAGATCGCGGCAGCAGCCACACTAGACCCAGCCGCTGGGGCCACGGTTGCCGGCGTGAAGATCATTGAGGCGTCCACGGACCTGTTTACACCAGAAACCGCAACAACCGGGGCAACCCGGCTCCTTGATGAAGCCACAGCATCAGGTGTGGAAGTGCCCGAGGTTGCTGAGGCTGCCGTGACCACGGTGGTATCCGAATCCGTGGGCCAAACCGCGTATAAAAACCAGGCGGTGACAGATTCCGGTCAAGCACCGGCGGCGGCAACCACGCGGTGGTTATCGGCTATGGCGGCAGACGAATTAGGTGCTGAAGCGCCGGCAGAACTCGTGACTGCGGCTGCGAAAACACAATCAAATCGTGGGGCAACGTACGACCAGGCGGCATCACGGTCAGCTACGGAATCGTTGCGGACAACGTCGCCGGCATCAACGGTTGCAGATTCACGGTAACTAGGCGAGGAAGCAGGTGGAGTCATGACGCTGGTAGCAACAAAAAAGACCATGGTAGGGAAGAAAGATGACAAGGTGACTGATCACAACCATCAGGTGCATTTACCACGGTCAATAAAGCTCAATGATGCTTTCCTGCTGCCGGAGGCGTCAGCTCCGTTATGGGAGATTGAGCCGGTTGCAGATGATACCGCATCGTTTCCACCTGCTTTCTGGTTTGTTGGGGCCCATGGGTTTGCCGGCGGGTCAACGCTGGCGGCCATGATGGCCCCTGCCGGGGATGCGGGATGTAGGTGGCCGGTTCATGACGCCTACCCGTTGTGTGTGGTAGTTGCCAGGTCCACGATGGCGGGTTTGGAACGCGCGCACCATGTGGTGTTGCAGGGCATCCGGGAGATTAAGCCGGTTACGGTGTTAGGCATTGCAGTTGTCGCGGATATTCCTGGGAAGAACCCGGCACCGATTGCCCATAAGCTGGAGGTTTTAGAATCCCTGGTGCCGTTGTGGCACATAAAATACTTTCCCGCTTTACGGATAACCTCCATGGCTGAGCTTGCGGCATGGGGCCCTGGTGACGATATTGACACCACCCGCCGGGGGAAGAAAATACCCCTTACTGAGCGGCCTCCCGCGCATATTGCGCAGGTAGGGCACGATATTTTCCACGCCGCAGCTCATGTGGTGGATACACAAAAACATAAGCAAGAAAAGGAATAACCATGCTGTTGTACGGAGCATCTTTAATACTCGCGCAAATGCCCGGGCAGAACATGCAGCCCCAGGCGCCGGCGGGGTTCGGGGCGAAGATTGAACAGGGCCTGAATTTCGCGTTTTATATTGGGATTGCCATGGCCATTGTGGGAGTGATGGTGGCCGGGATTACCTTGCTGATGTCTCGTCGAGAAGGCTCTAGTGAGGAAGCGACCGCAATGGCCATGCGGATCGGGTTCGGCGCCATGATTTTAGGTGGCGCTACCTCGATCGTGGGCGCGTTCCTGTAAGGCGGCAGATGTATGGCGGTCTGGATTTTCGCGGCATCATCAACAGCTGCTCCACCAGCAACCTCTGAGTCGCCCACCACTTCTGGGGTGCCCTCAACATCTGCGGTGCCGGCGACTTCTGGGGTGCCGAAACCCTCGCGGGTTCCGATTCCGGTGATTGATCCACCGGGATCCCCGTATACCCCACCACCGTCAGTGACGAACGAAATCATGACATGGCTGGGGTACGTGATGTATACGGCGCTTGCGATCTCGGTTATTTCCGTCATGATTTTCGCCACGATGATCATCCTCGACCGGGACCGGACCGAACCGGTTTCGGGGTCGGCGCCGTATGTGACGGCGATCCGGATCGCTTTAGGCGTCATGATTATTTCCGCCGCTGGATCGTTAGCCGCATATTTCGCATAGCAGGCAGTGAAGTAGATAAATGGTGATGTTGAAAAGAACCTGGTCGATCCTGGTGATGGCAATCATGTTGGCAGCATGCAGTAGCGACCCGCCGGCGCCTGATCCGGCTACGCCATCTGCGTCACCAGCAACATCTGTGCCCCCTGAGGGATTGTCATTCCAGCCTGGTCCGGCGGGACTTAAAATGCCCATTAGCAAAGAAGCAGGCCCGCATGATATGACCCCGGTGCCGCACACGTTTGCCGCCACCCCGCAGGGGGCGGTGCTCGCGGCGATAACTGCGCAGGTATGGATGGCGGGCGCTGATGATGACGCGTGGCCTAAGGTTGCTGAATATTTGCTAGAACCAGGTCTTGGCCGGGACCAGTGGGCGCAGGCCAGGGCACTGGTGAGTGTGAAAGGGATGGTGAAAAACCCGGCGGAGTTTATCGCATTCAAATTCACCAGTTATGCAGCAGACAAAGCCGTAGTGCTCCTGGCCGCCCGGTGGGCGGATGGAATGCTCACGGCTTACCCGGTCCAGTTGTCGTCACTGACTGGTGGGTGGCGGGTGGTGATCCCACCCCAAGGGTCAGAGCCTGATCTGAGTGAAATATCCGATACGGACCTAGACACGTTTGTGAGGTTTACTCCATGAGTAAAACAGTAAAAACCATTGGTGTTATTGCCGCCATCATGATTGTGGCTGTGGTAGCGTTTTTCCTTTTCCGTTCGACCCCGGATAAGGCGGTAACGGGTGCGGTGGCGTCGTCGGATGCTGCTTCCAGCCCTGATACGGGTGGCGGGCCGGAATCAGCCGTGGCCGAGTCGCCAGGTGGTGGGGAAGACCAAATTTCCGTTGATCCGAATGGTCGGCGGATTATTACGCCGGCTGCGGGGAATCCGAAGCCGCTGACAAAGAAGCCGGTTGAAAGCAAGAATCGGTGTGATATCTCCCCGGAACTGACTATCCAGACTATGGGTGAGAATGCTGAGGCGGAGATCATGTGGTCGAAGACGGCTGGCCCGTCAAAATATAACGGTGTGATCCCGACCGGGTATAGTGCGGATGCGACTGGGGCGGCGTTAGCGGCGTGGAATTACCGTACCCTGTTTTACGGTGGCGGAAAATTCACCGATACTGTTGTGCGTAATTATGTTGAATTCGGGCCCGAACAGAAGGAAAAAGCAAAGACTGAAGACTTCAGTAGCTATGTGCCTTACCAGGCGGGTTTTGGTACGTTAGCGCCGGTAGCGGCGCGGATTATTACTTGTAAGCCAGATTTTATGGTGGTCGAGCATGCGCACAAAATAATCAGTGATGGGGAAAAATTCTATGCTGAAGACGATCCGCATTATGATATTCACCGGTTCACGATGAAACTGTCAAAAGATGGTGAGTGGATTTTCTATATGCCGGGTATGGTGCAGGCGATTGCAATTCTTCATTCCTTGGATGGGGGGTGGACGATGTGGCAGTACTAGCTTGTGGGCAGGGATCTTCTTCGCCGCGTGTTTTCCGGCGTGTTGTTCTTGCGGTCATGTCGGCGTTTTTCATCGTTATCGGTGGCATGGGGCCGGCAGCGGGTGAACCATTAGACGACCGTAACAAATATCAAAAGTTTTATGACCATTGCGTCGATCACGAATTCCTCACCAAAGAAGGCACCATGGCGAGGGATTTCGCCGAGTGGACTGGGCGGGTGGGGGAGTTCGTCCATAAAATTTGGTGTGCGGAAGAAGGCACGAGAGCGCATCCGGGTGATGCGGTGGCAACTGGTGTGGCCGCGGCGGCGTCCGCGTTTTGGGGTGATCCAGTTGGGGATTTCACCAAGGCAGTGCTAGAGGGCAACACCCAGGCCATGCAGTTAGTGATGACGTTTTGGATGGATTTTAAAATCTTGTCGCCTTCGGTGTTATCCGCCAATGTGACCGGCGTGAAAAATATTGTGTGGGGTATTGCCGGGTTCGCGTTGATTGCGTCGTTCCTGGTTGGCGGGGCCAGGTTGGTGGCGGCTCGTCGTAGCGGGCTTCAAGACGGGGTGGAAGAAATCGGGATGAATGTGGGCCGCTGGTTGATTTTCTCCCTCTGTATCCCCGTGATTGTGCCTGGGGCGCTGATCGCGTCAGATGAGTTAGCCGCCGATATCATGAACAGGTTCGGCGCTACTGATCCGGAGATTTTTATTTCCATGACCGCGTTTGAAGAAGCCGAGGTCGGGCCTGTTGTGATGTTGGTGCTTGCGATCATCGCTATTGCCGGGTCGTTTATGCAGATTATGGCGTGTGTTGTTCGGGTTTTGGTGCTGCCTATCGCAGCGGGTCTTGCCCCGTTGTTTGCCGCATTATCGTTTACGGAAACCGGCCGTAATGGTTTGCACCATTTGGTGGGCTACATGATTGCGGCTGTTGCGTTCAAACCCGTGTGTGCCTTGCTGTATGCGGTGGTGTTGTGGAATGTTTCTCGCCCTGGGTCTGGTGATGATTTCATTGGTGCGTTCATGAACGCGCTCATGATGGCGCTTGCTGGCCTGATTGCGCCTTCCCTGGTGCGTATGGTGGCCCCCATGGTGTCGCAGGCAGGCGGTATGGGCGGTGGGGCATTGCTTGCGAATGTTGGTGGCGCTACCGGCGCCACGATTAGTGCGATCGGTGCCGCTTCTGTCGGTAAAGCGTATGCAAATAACCGGTCGAACAACAATAGTGGCAATAATAATGCGGGGAATGCTAATTCCGGGTCTTCCGGCCAGGTGGGGGCGTCTACTTCTGCAGGTGGTGGTGGCCGCAGTGGCGGCAGGTCCGGGTCTTCCGGGGGCTCTGGTGGCTCCGACGGCGGTTCCGGGTCTTCTGGTGGCTCTGGTGGTAGTTCTGGGGGGCGCTCTGGGTCGGTGTCGACGAAGTCGGTGCCTTCGGGGTCGCATTCTTCCGGCGGGAGGCGAAGTGGTGGTTCCGGCGGTGCCAGCCGGCGGCGGCCTTCCCGGTTCAAACGGCCGGCACCTACCTCGGCTCCTGCTGGTGTTCGGGGTCGTGGCCATGATTCTATGCCTCCTCGGGGTGAGCACAGTGGTGGGAAATCGCAGAGTTCTAGTTCTCAGGGGCCGTCTCGGAGTAGGCAGCTTGGTGGGGTGATCGCAAATACCGGTGGCGCTTTCCGAACCTTAGAAGAAAGTTTCGAAGGATCCCTTGGTTACCCTGGGCAGATTCACCGTTAGTGGCCACGAGTACACGTGATATGAGGAGCTGACATGGCTGAATACATTGACCATGATGAACCAATCCAATACGCGCTTGGTGAACCCGCCCGCCGCACAGGGTTAGGCGGGTTGTCGATGCGGGCTACGGTTGTGCTCGCGGGCGGGTTTGGTGGTTTTCTGCTGCTTCAACTCTCCGGCATGGGCACCGTGGGGTTTGTTGTGGTCATCCCGCTGACGCTGGTGATCATGGCGGTGATCTCGTTCACGATTGCCGGCAGGTCTGTAGCGCAATACGCCCAGATCATATGGCAGGATTACCAGCGGCATCACCATGGTGCCCATATTTATATTTCTGGCGGCCAGTCTCGTGTCCCTGGGGGCCGGCGGCGGCTTCCTGGGCTGTTAGCCAGGACCGAGGCTATTTGCGGCATTGACTCGGCAGGGCAGGAGTTTGTGGTGATCCTGGACCGGCCTCGTCGTGAAGCCACCGTGATGTTGGACGTGACGTTTACCGGGCAAACCGCTATGACGCAAGGGGAGCGCAATTCCATGACCGCTGATTGGTCGAGGTGGTTAGCGGGACTTTCTCTGTCGGGAGATATCGCCCAATGCGTTGTGGTGGTGGCAACCCGGCCAGGGTCGGGGTCGCTTGTTGCGAACGAGGTTCGCGATATTATCTCGGACACGGCCCCGGAGATTGCCAAGCGCATCATGTTGGAGGCGGCCCAGGTTATTTCCCTTGCCCGCCCCGAGGTGTTGGGCCATATTGCTATCACCGTGAAGCTGGATAAAGACAGCCTGAAAGATGATAGTTTTTTAAACCAGCTTGGTACCCGGGTGCCAAGCTGGGCGAGTTCCCTGCAATGGGCCGGTATGCTGGCCGAACCGCTCTCTTACGAGAAATTGGTGGCTCGTATCCACTCGTTTTTCAACCCGGCAACAGAAGCCGATTTTGAGGCACTGGCCATCAATGGTGTCGGTCATGATCTTTCCTGGGCTGATGCTGGCCCGAGTGTGGCAGAAACCTTCACTGATTCCTACTATCATGACGGTGCGCGTTCTGTTTCCTGGGAAATGCGGGAAGCACCCCGCTCTACCTTTGAAGACACCTTGTTACAAGGGCTTATCACCCCGCATGATCGTGTGGTGAGAAAACGCGTGGCCTTATGTTACCGGCCGTTTGAAGCTGGTGTTGGTGCGTCCCGTGTGGAAGCGGAACACCGGGATGCCATGGTGGCTGCGAATTCGTCGAAAAAAATCACGTCAGCGAAAGCTGAAATCCGCTTAGAACACACCGAAGCGGCGCGGCGCGCCCAGGCACGAGGCGCCCAATTAGGCAGGTTTTCCCTGTTTGTGACTGCCACGATGGATCGTCATGATGATATGGCCCGCGTTATCCATGATGTGGAACAGCTTGGTGCTGGTGCTTCGATCCGGCTGCAGTCTATGCGGCATCAACAAGATGTGGGTTTCCAAATCACCTGTGGTGTTGGCCAAGTGCCGTGGTCGAAATCGTCAACATCATCCATGGTCACAACAGCAAGCTAGTGGGCGTGAAAACGTTTTTCAACGGGAGTTTTAGTATATGTTTGGTCTTTTCTCCAAGCGGCGCACAAACCGGGTGCAGGCCCCTGCGACTCGGGACATGGTGATGAAAACCGTCAGTGATGCTGGTGGTTTTGATTTCGGCGTGATTTGGCAGCCAACCCTGGGGCAGGGAACCATTCTTCTTGCTGGTGAAACATCGTTTTCGTTAGAGGATATTGCTGCGTGGCGGCGGATTGCTAGCACTGTGATTGGTGTAACTGTTATCTCCACGATTGTAGTGTCGGGGCAGGACCCGGCAATCACGTATGCGTTTGTCACTTTTGATGCCGAGAAAAAATCGTGTGATGACTTTTTGACCTGGTTAGCGAAGCAGGTTGTGCAGGTGTATTCCCCGGAGGAATTAGAAATCATGTGGTGGCCACAAGACGCCGAGAGCGTCACGCGTCATGCTTGTGCGTTGTGGGCGCCTGATTCTGACCCGGTGTTTCCCCCGGTTGCGCAAACATTAGTGGAGCATTACGACGTTATCCAATGCGATCAGGTGTATCGTGTGGCTTTTGAAATTTTGTTATCCACCGATGCTGCTGAGGACTTTGTTCAAGAATTCGAAGATATTGTGTCCACCAGTATGCTCCAGGATGGGGAGAAAATACATTTCGTTGAAATAGTGCGCCCTCTAGACCCAACGTTTGTGCCCGATGATGCTGGTTTCCCGTTTCGCCGTGATGGCATCATTGTGCTGTCGGCGCCGTCATCGGAGCAGGTGGAGGATTTCGCTACGGATTTGGTGGCGTCATTATCACCAAGAACCAGGCTGCATTTAACGAGGCTTTTCGGCCGCCAACATATAGGTGTTCTCCTTGCCGGCGGTGTCCCCGCATACGGCTGGCAGTTGACGAGCACCTTTGTGAAGTAGGGGTTTTCATGGCACAAACATCATATCCAGATTTTGAAGCGCTGCATGACCAGATTATTGCTGGGGATATTCCCGCACCGCGAAGGTTTTCCCGTCAAGGGTGGCGGTATTATCGGTGGTTACGCACGTATCAACGCCATGCCCACCAGGTAGAAAGATTATCACAGCAGCCGGGTGCTGATGCGCCTGTGGTGAAGGAGAAACCTTTCAGCTTGCCGCAGGCGCGGGGTTTTTCCGGCCGCTGGTCGGGTCATGCCGCGGTGGTGTCTGGCCCGCAGGAATGGCAGACGACCACGAACCTGGGGGCGGGTTTCAACCCGAATGTTGTTGGTGCCCCCGCCCCGGCGATTGGGGCGCCGCTTGGGGAGCATGTGATTACTGGTGCTGAGATTTGTTGTGATCCTTTGAGCTGGTTCCGTGAGGGGATTATTGCGAACCCTTCATGTTTTGTTTTGTCGCTTCCTGGTTTGGGGAAATCCACGCTTATTCGGAAGATGCTCATGGGGGATGTTGCTCAAGGGCATATTCCCATTATCGCCGGTGATATTAAGGGCGAATACGTCGGGTTTGTGCATCAGGTAGGGGGCCAGGTGATCACTATTGGCCATGGCATGGGGACGCTGAACCCGTTAGATGTTGGGGCTTTAGGCCGGGTGATTCCCCAGCTAGAGGCAAAAATCACCGCCTGCACCAAGGCGGGAGATGCCGGCACTGTTGAGATGTTGCAGAAAATGCTTCGTCGGGCACGTGAGCAGGTTCATGGCAGGCAGGTCACCATGGTGTCCACCTTGGTGGGGTTGGGTCGTTCGGATCATATTCATGACTATGAGGCCATGTTGATTTCGGTTGCGTTGCGGGAAATGTATGATCTTGCCGCTATTGACTGGGATCATCCCCCGATCTTGGAAGATTTGATTGAGCATTTAGCTCAAGGCTCTGCCCAGCTGCGGAAAAAAGGGTGCTGTCGCACGAAAACGGAGTGGTATGAGCTCACTGATCCGCTGATCCGATCCCTGAATGCGCTTCTTGACGGGCCGACCGGGCAGATCTTCGCTGGGGAAACCTCCACCCCTATCCATGTGGATTCCACTGCTGTGTGCATTGATGTGTCCTCTATTGACCGTGGTGACGAGTCGATGAAAGCCGCTGTGATGATGGCTGCCTGGGCGTCGGCGTTTGGCGCTATCGAGGCGGCCCACATGCTTGCTGATGCGGGGCTGGGGCCGCAACGGTATTTTTCGGCCACGCTGGATGAGATGTGGCAGGTGTTATCCGCCGCCCCGGGCATGGTGTCTCATGTTGATGCGCTGACCCGGCTGAACCGCACTGATGCCACCGTGTTGAACATGATCACCCACACGTTTAAAGACTTAGAGGCGTTACCGACTGAGGAAGACCGGAAAACCGCCATGGGGTTCATTGAGCGTGCCGGCATGGTGATTTGTGGGGGGCTTCCTAACTCGGAGTTAGATATTTTATCTTCTCGACTGGAGTTTTCCCCCGCGGAGGGCGCTATGGTCACAAGCTGGTCCAAGGGGGCGCACCCGCGGCGGGCGCGTACTCGCGGTGCTCGTGCTACCCCACCTGGTCGAGGCAGATTCATGATTAAGCCGTCAAAAGATGGTTCCCCGGGAATCCCGCTGCATACCATACTCACCCCCACCGAGATTGAGTTTCAGCTGCATAACACCAATGTTCGCTTCGATGACTTCTTCAAAGCCGGTGACGTGTGATGAAAAAGACCTCACGTATTCTTGGCTCGATATGCGCTATCATTTTGATGCTTGTTCTTTTCATTACCGTCATTAACGGTGGGAGCAATGATCATTGCTCTATTGATTCGGGTTCTTCCGCTGATGGTGGTGTCCCATCTGGCGCATATAGCCTGCCGGAGCATAATGCTTTGGACCCGCAGAACGTGAAATCGGAATGGCGGACCCCTGATCGGCCTGATCATCAAGGGATTGATATCGCCCAAGCGATTAAAACCCCTATTTTCGCGTTTGCTGACGGTGTTGTGGTTGCGGCGGGGCCGGCATCAGGGTTCGGCCAGTGGATCATCATTGACCATCAGATTGACGGGAAACTGTATTCCACGGTGTATGGCCACATGTTCCCTGAGGACATTTTCGTGAAAACCGGAGACACTGTCAAGGCTGGTAAACACATTGCTGACCAGGGGTATAACGGTGAAGTGATTCCTGCCGGGCCTGGGGGAAGCCATGTGCATTTCGAGATTTGGGAGGGAGGTAGGTTAAATGGTGGCCATGACGTGAATCCGCGACCATGGTTGGAAAAAGCGGTTGAACCCGGTTCCGGTGGTGGCTCGGCCGCCAAAGGGGATGAGGTGCTTCTCATTGGTGATTCGCTGACGGTTGGCGCTAAGCAGGAAATTCAAAAGGCCATCCCTTCGGTTTCTATTGATGCGAAGGTTGGCCGGCAATATTCCGAAGGCCTTGACATTTTGGAGTCGAAAAACCCCAAGGTGAAAACCGTTATTATGGCGTTAGGGACGAATGGGCCCTTTACTCAGGGGCACATAGATCGCACGTTAAAAGCCGCGAACGGGGCCACGGTTATTTTGACCACGGTTGCGGGCCCAAGAGTCACCTCCGGGGCGGTGGTGAACCTGCTGGTGGAGCAGAATAAATCCAAAGTGGTTGTTGCCGACTGGGCGGCTCGGGTGCGAGAACACGGTGATTATGTTGGCCCTGATGGTATTCACCTGACCGAGAGCGGCAAACAAGCATTCGCTACCATGCTTGCTGACGCGGTGCAGGCAAAGGTGAATGCTGCTTCCCCGAAGAAATCCGGCAAGTCGGGCAAGTCTGGTAAGAAAAAATCCCGGAAGTCTTCGGGGGAGTTGCCGGATTCCGACAAGATTGTGTCCGAAGAACACATGCAGATCGACACTATCCGTATTGCTCGGGCTGTTGCTCAACGCTTCCCAGAGATTGAAACCATTGGTGGGTGGCGGCCGTATGACGCCTACCCGGATCACCCATCTGGCCGTGCCGCCGATATCATGATCCCGCATTGGGATACCGAAGAGGGGAAAAAACTCGGTGATGAGATCATGGAATATTTATGGGGCAACCGTGAATACTTCCAGGTGGAATATTTCATTTGGCGGCAACGCTATAGCCCAGCGCAGGGCGAATCAAACATAATGGAAGACCGGGGATCACCAACCCAAAACCATTTCGATCACATCCATGTGACCACTCAAGGGCATGGTTTTCCAAAGCCAGGGCAAAAATACGGGTCGGCACCTGACGGTAATTCAGCCGCCCCACCTGATGGGGGCGGAAGTGTTGATGACTGCGACTCCGTAGCCGGGGTTGATGAAGGCCTAGACACCAACGGAGAAATCCCCGAAGCCTTTGTGAAATGGATCAAACTCTCCGGAAAACAGTGCAAAGCAATTTCACCACCATTGATTGCTGCCTTGTTAGAGCAAGAATCCCGATTCAGTACCACAGCTATCAGCCCTGCCGGGGCGACCGGGCCGGCCCAATTCACCCCGGACACCTGGGTGGGGCATGGGGCAAAAGTCGACGATAACGGCAAACCGATTGGGCCGCCGGGAAGCGGGGATCCGAACGATATTCCCGACGCCGTGATGGCGGCGGGGCGACTGCTTTGTAAACATGCTGACAGCGTTGCGGAATGGAAATCCGCAGGCCTGGTCAGTGGTGATGACACCGAGTTGATCCTAGCCGCCTATAATGCCGGCCCCGGGAACGTGCAGGAAGCGCATGGTGTGCCTGCGTTTCCTGAAACCCAGCATTACGTCAAAGTGATTCCCGAAAACGCGAAAAAATTTAAAGAGAAAGTGAAATAGCCGCTATGAGACAGAAACTATACCAACACTGGCGACTTTGTTTGGTCTTGACTAGTTGTCTTCTCATTTTGATTGGTACCGTTGTTATTATCCTGCGGGTTACAGGTACTTCCAGCACACCGGCGGTGGCTGATCATTATGATGAAGACCCAGTAGCAACGGATGTGGGGGTTGCTGCCGCTAGTCTTGCCGCTGCGGTGCACTCCTATAACCCTGCGGAAGACGATTCCCCGGCAGATGCCATAAAACGGGTCCAAGATCGGGTCACCGGGAAATACCGGGTTATTGTTGAATCCCGAAATAAGGCGCCGAAACCGAAGCAATGGGATTTATGGGCGGAACATAACGACCGGGTACACGCGGTAGCGGAACCTACCGCGGATTTCCACGCCCCACCGGCAGACGCCACCACAGCTACCGTCCCGTTGACAATCCGGGTGTTTGTGTGGCACGAAGACGGGGATACCACCCCGCTTTATACAACACAAGCCCAGGCCAGCATGGTGAAAGAACCTGACAGTGATGCATGGAAACTCTCGGATTTGGAATATGTTGGCACTATCTCACAATAATGATGCCTTGACGTTATCTTGGTGGTGTTTCCGCCTTTTACCTGGTGATAGCGGGCAGGGGGAGAGGGGATTGACCTTTCCGCAATCCCTGGTGTTACCTGAAACTGATACGGCGCATACACCTCATGGATTTTCTTTACCCTTATGCGATTATCGCAGGATACTCCCACTTTATATTGAAAGGAACACCTATCATGTCGCTTTCTGATGCTGAACGGGCCCGCTGGGCGGAAATTGACTCACTAGTTGCCGATCATAAAACCAGCCTCAAGGCTGCGAGCACTCACGAGGACTTGAAAAAGTTCGCCACCGAGCATGGTCTTATGAACAAGAAAGATTTCGGAAAATACAAAGTCTCATTGCGGAAAATTGGTGTGGATTATGAAAGTCTTCGGGAAAAAACCTTTAAAAGCCGGGATAACCAGCGGGTACAACAGCTTGCTGACCTGCCTGAGGCCGTTCCCACGGTGCGGTTATGGACCGCTGCGGTAGAAAAAGACACCAAGGCGTCGTTCGCTATTGTTGACGCGGAGAACACCGCGGTTTGGTATGGTGATTTTTTCCCTAATGATTACACCCGTGTTCCGGGTGATATTGTCTCTGCTGAACAGTCAGTCATTGAAAAAGCCATCTGGATTGCCCATAAGGCCATCACTGCGCGAGGCGGTGATGTTGGGCGTGCCATTATCACCACGAATTACCCGGACTTTGATTCTGATGATTTCGCTGCGGCGTCGGTGAAAAATGGTGTGGCTGTTGAGATTGTGGCCGACCCTGATGATACCCGTGCTCTTGATATGGCCCAAGCCCCTGGGTATCAGCGTTGGCAGGACACGAACCTGGCTGATCTTGTTGAGGATATGGAGTCATAATGGGACGCGCGAACGCCCGCGATGCCGGGAAAACCATAGATCCCCAAACTGTTTTAGGGATCATCCTTTTAGTGACTGTTACCGCGGCGCTTATTCTGATACAAACCGCTTTATGGTTATCGCACCTAATGACTGGGGCCCCGGATAAGCTTTCGATGAATCCGTTCTTGACGGTGATTCGACTCTACCGGGGCAGTGTTCATTGGACGTCATCGGCCACCATCATCTTGGGCTGCATTATTGGTGTGCTTGTAGGTGTTGGGGTTTGGATTACGATTCGGCGGGTGAAAAAGCCCACCATCCGTGTTGATAAGGCCGCGAAACACCTTGCTGGTCGTAAAGATATTCAATCATTATCGCGTGCGGCTGCGGTGGAAAAGTCCCGGAAATGGCTTCCTCAGGGTCTTGCTGATACTCACCCAGGGTTGCGTATGGGAAAAATTCCGAATACGAAAACTGGCCTGTATTCTACGTGGGAGGACCTGTACCTGGTGATTTTCGGCCCCCGCATGGGCAAGACCACTTCCCAGGTGATTCCCGCTATCGTGGACGCCCCGGGGCCGGTGCTGACGACCTCGAATAAACGCGATATTATCGACGACACTATTGGGATTACTGCCGCCCGTGGTGACGTGTACGTTTTTGACCCGCAATGGATCGCCCCGGAATTCGAACAAGAACCCTGGTATTTCGATCCTCTTGATATTATCCGGCGGGAGCCGCGAACCATGGATGCCGCCGCAACGGAACTCGCTGACATTTTCAAGTGCGCCAGCAGCAGTAGTGAAACCACTGGTGGTGACGCGTTTTTCGTTGATGGGGGTAGGGATCTTCTTGCCCGGTTATTCCTTGCCGCTACTGTGGCGAACAAGCCTATTACGGATGTGTACATTTGGGTAAATGACCAGGATGATCGCACTCCTGTGGGGTTGTTGAAGAACTCCGGCGAGTGGGATATGCAGGCTAGTGCGCTGGAGAGCACATATAACATTACGGAAAAAACCCGGTCAGGTATTTTCTCCCAGGCCGCCCAAATGGCGTCTCCGCTGGGGCGGAAAGCAGCAGCCCAATGGGTGACGCCTCAATCTGGTGCGCGGAAATTCTCTCCCGAAGCCTTTGTTCGTAGCGCCCACGATACTCTCTATGTTTTAAGTAAAGAGGGTGCCGATAACGCTGCGGCGTTGACCACGGCGTTAACTGCCGCGGTGATGAAAGCGGCAGAAACCTATGGTGAAGAAAACGGCGGTAGGCTTCCCGTGCCCTTGGTAGCCCCGCTTGATGAGGCGGCAAACGTGGTGAGGTGGCCGCAGCTGCCCAGGTTGTATTCCCACTATGGGTCCAGGTCAATCATTCTCATGACTATTTTGCAGTCCTATGCTCAAGGTGTTGGGGTGTGGGGTGAAGAGGGCATGGAATCCCTGTGGTCAGCGGCGGCTATCCTGCTTTATGGTGGTGGCGTTCGAGACGAAAAAATGCTGGCCAAACTGGAATCCTTGATTGGGGATTATGAGGAATGGACCACCTCTGTGTCGAATTCGAAAGATTCTCGCTCCGTGTCAAAACAAACCCGGGAAAAGAAAATCCTCACCGTTTCCGAGCTTGCCAGCCTGGGCGATAACCGGGCTGTGGTGTTCGCCGCGAAACGACGCCCTATTGTTGCCGAACTCGAACCCTTCTGGCGTCGTGACTACTGGCCGGCTGATATTAAAGCCGGGTTACGAATGAAAAAATCCTGAAAGGACGTGCCATATCAATGACAGTGACTGATCAATTCGCCCAAGCGTTAGAACGGGGGCTCCTCCCAGCGCTGAAACCCCATGTGAGTGATCTTCTTGCCGCCCAGAGTGATGCTATTCTTACTGATAGTCGGCTCTCCGAAGCGCTTGCTCGTCTCATTGACGAACAAACCAGGATCATTAAAGCGGAACTCTTTGCCGAACCGCCCATTCCTCCGCTGTATCCTGATGTGATCTCCTTCGTCGTGAAAGAACTCTGCCCGTACTATGGGAAAACCGCAGGCAGGGCATCACAGGTGAACTGGACACCCGAGTGGCATAAACACCCGGAAGCGATTAAACGGTTTACCGCTTTATGGTGCAGGTTTGAAAAACTCCGCATCCAAGAGCCGGACACGTACCTGGAGACGTTCTACCGGCTCCACGCCGACTATCATATGGACCGCATCATGAAACCTGATGGGGTTTTTGCCGACTGTAAAAAAGCCGACACCCCGCTTATTCCCTTGCCAACAAGCCAACCTTCTAAGGACGAATAATGACCCCAAGTCGTGATCGCAGAACCGCATACCGTCTTGCCCGGCTGCTGAAAGCGGTGCAGGCGCAGCCCCGCAGGCGCGCCCAGTCCCGCATGCCGTATCCTGCGGGTCCTGCCGCTCTTATGCGGTTTTCCGCTGGTGTGCTCGTTGTAGAAACTATCCGCCACGTGATTGACCACCCTAGCGCCCCTCGGGATCATCTAGCGTACGAATTTGCCCGCCGGGGCCTGAACGAAACCGCTGACCTGGTGCAAAATAATGATTTCACGCAGCCCCTTGATTGGGACATGCCCAAGGACCCTAACCTGGATAAGGCGATCACCCGGCTAGAAGCTGTCAATGACGCCTCCTACGCCATGCTAGATAGTGCCGGCCGTACCCTCGACTACAATGATGAAGATGCCCTTGACCAGGTAAAAACAACCATGCTATCACCATCTGAACAGATTGATGATCTCGTGGCTGTTGGTGCCGACCATGACACCATTGCAGCGTTCATTGAGGCCCAGGGCGTTAGTGACGTTTCCGCATCAACAGCCATGGCCACCACCACGGATATGGCCCTGGACCAGAATGAGGAATTAACAGCTGCCCAGCAGCAAGACCAATCCCACACACTCTAGGTGTAAGCATTAGAGGAGGAAGTTATCTTCATCCTCATGAGAATCCTCTTGCCACCAATCAGTGGCGTTATCGGCAGCCCGTTCCTGGGCTGCTTTGCGCTGCTGGGACCATTCTTCTTGTGCTGCGGATTCTTTCACAATAGGGTTTTCTGCTTCTCCTACACAGTTTTCCGCTGTCACATCCGAAATGCCGCCGCCTGGCGTCTGTGACCATTGTGACCCAGTAAGGTCACTGTCATAAAAGAACCCGAATTCCCCCATGATATGCCGGAAATCTGCCTGCACCATCCGGCACGTCTCAAACACCACATTGACGATAGCGGCCCCAACGAATCGTGCTTTCTCTAAAATACAGTCGCTAAACTTCACCACTGCGGTTCGAGAATCCGCGCTCATCGTCGCCTCGGTAAAATCAGCCTCCGGCAGTGTGGAATCATCAAACGTGACCGTTGATAGTGCTGACTGGGAAAAATCCGCCCCATCCATCTGACAATCCTTAAACATCACATGACGCAAAGTAGTGGAACTGAAATCCACCCCACGAAGATCACAATGCACAAAAGTGACGTCTTCTAGTGCGCGTTTATCAAAAGACATACCATGAAAATCAGCGTTCTCAATGACTTCACCGGCGGTGATTTCCGGAACCACTGCGTTACTGTCAACTGTTGGCGTGCGTAAGACTTCGTAGGTTTCCCGTAACCACGTAGCTAACTCGGTGTCTTCCCCAACCCATGCCGGGGGAGGGGAAGGGATAGTAGATGCAGCATTGGCCGCGTAGTCATCGATGCGCGCCGCAATAGCCTCACCAACGCTGCCTGCAGCATCCCAATCCTGCTCACAGAGCAGAGGAATAATCATGCCCACATCTGCTCCGGCGTCTGCCATGCGGGCTAAAGCCGCATCAATATGCGCTACCCCACGATCTTCTGATGCTAGCTTTTGCGCCGTACCATCCGGCAGTCCTCGAACTATGTTGTCTCTGACAGTGGAGATGACTGCTTCCTGGTTGTACTGCCGGCTGATGCATGAGGCAATCTCCGCCCCCATATCGTCAGCTGAAAAGTCCGGCTTCAACTTTTCTAACGTGAGGTGTTGAACATCAACACCGTTTTCAATCACGCGTTTCAACGCGGTATCAATCCGCCATGTAGCATCAGCATCCAATGACACACCATGGGGCAAGGCATCGACGAGTGATGTTCGAACATGTTCGGCCAGCGCCGACCTGGCGAGGTCACAACCATGCGTATATAATGCCTGAACCCGATCCCGAGACATGCTATCAGCGAGCTCTTGCTGGGCAATCTCCGTTGCTGACCGCGACCGATTATCCTTCGCTAGTGCTTGTTCCAACACTTTCCGCGGCGTTAATTCCTCATCATTATGCCCACCCATGTGGTAGTGCATGTCTTCCGCATCGAAATCAAAATCGGCTTCGGTCACACAATACGCCCGGTTTTCTTTCTTCCCCCGCGAGAGCGCAACGTATAACCCTGCACGATCCACCGCTTGATCGACCACCGCGCGACACACATCCACCGTTGCTCCCTGAGCACGGTGCACCGTTGCGGCATACCCTAAATGCATATTTTCCGCCGCATAGTCCGCAGGAATCACCTGCCGTTTCCCGGTTTTCAGGTCCTTAACTTCCACATCCCCATCACGTTGCAGCCCCACAACGGTAAATAATTGGCCATTCATCACCTTGCCAATGACCGTATTCTTCCCCTGCACCTTACGGTAAAACTGTTTGTTCTGCCGGGTGATCACGATGTCTCCCACACCAATCACATCCCCCCGACCGACCCGCATATGGCATTTGTCATCCACCTCACCAATGCTGATACGATGCGCCCGTACTTGCTGATTCATCCGGTCAACATCAGCATTCGTTGACGCCACAATCAACGATTTCCGCCCGCGGGCAATATCACCTAGATAATCCGCCACCGCGGAATCAACCATGTCTTGGCGTGTACCCCCACTGACCCATTCCCGTTTCTCATACACATCAAGACCAGATTTGTCCCCTTTACGAATCTTTAAACTGGCATCTGCTTGCTCGGTATCTTTCCCCCCGGAAAACCGCATCACCTCCGTAAGCTCTACAGCATCGGTGATCTGGCATGCAGAATTAAACAGCCCCCCACTACCTACTGCGGATAACTGGTGCGGGTCACCAATCATCCGCACTACCGCCCCCGACTCTTTCGCTATCTCTACAAGCGCCGCGAGATTCTGGGTTGATGCCATACCGGCTTCGTCAACAAGTAACATATCACCCGGCTGAATCTTTATCTCTAATGCGTCAAGATCATGCCCCGGAAGTTTGGGATGTTGGCCCCGCCATGTAAACGTTAGCTTGTCAATTGTGGTTGTTTCACACCCGATTTCTTCCCCCAACACTGATGCTGCTTGCGCTGATGGTGCTAAACCAATAACGTTTCTGCCCTGATTCTTCCATACTTTCGACACGATTTGCATGCTCGTGGTCTTGCCCGTACCAGCCGGGCCGACCCCACAAGACACTAACGCCCCCGTGGTGAGCAGGCTTCGCGCCATTGCTTCTTGCCCCTCGTTCAGCGTCCACCCGTGGGCTTTTTCATGCCCCACCAGCGCTTCATCAATATCCCGGTTTGGTGCCGTGTATGCTGTAGGCTCCGTGCAGGAATCTAAAACCAGCTGTTCCGCATTCAAGATTTCCTGCGTCGTATACCGGTTTCTACCTACTCGACGATCCACCCCTAGGGCATTATCACCCAACAACCTAGATGGTAAATCCAGCACCTCCCCGGGGCTTAATGAGACTACTTTTTGTTCTAGAATGTAGTCAACAATTTGCGTTTCTGCTTTCGCTAACTCTGCCGCGTTATGGAATTTCCACCCTTTTAATTCCGTGAACACCGCGGTACGGACATGATGATCCCCGAACACCCCACGCTTAGAAGTAACATTTGCTAGTGCTGTTTCCGCAACCTGTTCAACACTTTCCTGCCATTTTTCCCCATCCCCGAAAACCTGCCGCTGATCATCTGCCGGGTTTGAGATAACCTCCTGAATCTGTTGCAAGAGCTCATCACCATGATCTAAACCCTGAACACTGGCTGCCCAGTTTTCCCGTAACTGGCCTAAAGATTGGGCGGGTTTCTTTGCGTCCCGGGTTTGCAGAATCGCTTTCTCCCAAAGTTTCTTCTTTGTGATCTTATCTGGCTGTTTCCCGTGTTGATCTGAATAGTCGGCGACTAACTGATCAAAAACTGGGCGTGCCTGTTCCCGCCTGGAGGAAAACAGGGAAACAAGATCCTTGGGAACACCGGCGATCTCCCATACTGGTGTGGACTCGCCTTCTCGTTGTGATGGCTCAAACGTTAATCCCATTTCCCTAGATAGGATCTCCATTAAGGCAGTATCATAACGAGCACTGATTGATTGAGCATTGCGGAAGACTTCTTGCGAATCTAGTGTTAACCATCGCCCGTCTGGTGCTTGAACCTTGTTAGATACGAGCACATGCGAGTGTAAATCAGGATCACCGGTACGGGTATCGAAATGGGTGAATTCCGCTGCTATGAGCCCTTGGGTTTTTACCTGTTGGATTCCGTTGGTGCCTACCCGGGTGTAGATTGCATTTTCTTCTGCCCATGATAGGGCTTCTTGGACTGCTTTGTGGTGGCATTCCGCGATCTTGTGTGCGGTTTTTTCATCCGCTACTGCCCATAACACTGACACGCTTTTTGTCGGCGAGAAAGTCCAATCAAATCCAGCAGCGGCTTGCCGAACTTTGGATTGCTGTTTGTTAATCCACGAGACTATGTCATCGCCACTAGGGTTCGTGTACCCGGTTTCTTCAATATAGTATTTTTTACCAACCCGTATCGCCATATCGGAACGCTCTTCCATCGTCGGTCCGCGTTTCTCTGTGGCGATAAATTGTTTCTCTGCCTGTTTCAAGGCTATGAGTACTGGGATTTTTCCTGTGGATTTTTGAAACGCCCGCCCTAGTTTAGCGTCAGCGTAGGAGCCCCCGTTTTTCCAGATTTCTTCTGCTTCTGGGTGCAGACCAACACCATACAGGTTCGCCATCTGATCCGCATTAATCACTGCACCAGCATGAATCTTCTCGGAATCAAACCCTTTCAATCCCGTACCGACCCACCTGCCGGGGGGTGTTCCCTTCGCATCATAGTAACGAGCAAGTGCAGTCTTCGAGTCGGTTTCGATGATTGAGTCGTGTGCATCATTAGTTGCTACGCTTCGTAGCAGGTACTGGTATCCGGCACCAGCATGCACTGTACGAAGACTCATCATGGGCATGATTATACCAGTTTTGAACCGATCTTATTACTAATGCCAACTGTGTGTTATTGCTTCTTTGCGCGCCACGCTTGCGTGGCGCCATGCCGATTATTTCGGGTTCACGTAACCACTCGAATGTGACGATCGAACGTTTAGGCAGATAGTAAGTCACTGTAATCTTGTTTTGTACAGCTTACGGTTCCTACTCACCTGCTCACGTGATAACGTGCGGTAGGTTTTTCATATCCTTGGGGGGGTGAAAACCCTCCCAAGGGCGGGACAGTGGGTTTCCACTGTCCCTAGTAGTCGTTGGGGGAATTTAGTTTCCCCAACGACATTACGCTGCGTTAGTGGAGTCGGCGATACAATTTTTCATAGCTGGCAACAAGCTTTTTCCAGTTTCGGCGACCAAAGTAGGTGTCGAAATAGTGGTAATTTTCCTTGGTGCCGGTGGTAGCGTAGATTTCCGAAGTGATCCAGCTACAGAGAACAACCTTATTAATTTTCTTGTTGAAATAAATTCCAACGTTGTGACCGTTCGGCAACTCTGCCGAATATCCCCACTGGGAACCGTCGGGATAGGTCGCGGCTTTCCACCGAAGTGTGGAAATGTCATATTGTGGGCGGGCGAATAGTACGCGAATTTCGCGCTTTGGGCGTCGGTGTCGACCCATGATGTTTTCCTCTCTGGAACTTAAGGTCACTTATTTTGACCTTATAGTTAAAGTATATCATATATTTAGTTGTACCGCAAGTGCGGGGCTGAAAATGTGGTGTATCTCTCTTTTTTATTCTGAACTGTGTATCTAATAACACATCTAGTTCTTTATTCCATGTTTGGCTATGATGATGATTATGCGTAGAGCAACAATTACTAGTAAAAGTTCAGAAGCGTTGCGTCGTGCAAAGAAAGCTATGGCTGAAGAACTTGCCCGTACTGAGGCAAAGGAAAAAGCTTTTACCGAAGCGTTTGACGCAATTGTTAAAAAGCAAGAATTGGATGCACAACTTGGTGCCGCATTGCAAGTTTTACATGAGCTTAATGTTCCTCGAAAAGTTCTTGTATCAGAACTTCAGCTTTCTTCAAAAGAAATTCAACGACTAATGGAGAGTCATAAAAAGAAAATGACAACAGAAGCACAATCTGATAGTGCTTCTGGCAAGGAGGCTGATACTACTTCAAAATTGGAGAAAAAATCTGCCTCTACATAACAGTTTTCGAACATATAAAAGTGGGTCTGATACTTTATCAGACCCACTTTTATATGTTAGTTGATTGATTCTCCTTCAAGCAATAATTCAACACCATATTCAGTCATGGCACGCTGTAAGACTCGACGATTCCACCCCTGTGGTTTGTCCTCGAAATAGATTTTATCATAAATAATTTCGCATCCACGATCATACTCATCAGCAATAAATTTTACCGCTTCATCCTGCTCGGCCAAGAGTTTATCAACTTCATCTCCAACTCCCGGAGGAATGGGCCACCTTCCCTGAATCCAAGCACTTATTGTTCGATCCCGAATATTAAGCATGCGTGCATATTCCTGAGGCGTTACACTCAAAGCAAACCGAGCTGCCTTAAAATCACCACGACTAATAAAATCACGTGTGACTTCCCGAAAATTCACCGTGTATTCCGGCATATCCCATACAGTGGAAGCAATACCAATCAGTCGTTCAAGAGTGAGAGGACGATTATCTTTTTCTCTGGCATACCGATCATTATTATCTTTAATGACTTGAGCACCAGATTGACGCGGATACTTATTAAGTTCATTCCAGAGATCTTCCAAAGTGTCACCAGAAACTTTGTGAAGATACCCCACCTTCCCCGGCATCAACGCAATAGAGTAAAGACATAACATGTGCAGACCTTTCATTATGGCTATTAGGACTTTTCCTTGTTGCCTTGTAACTCATATTATATTCTATACATTAGCATAACCGCAATATAGGGGGTAATTTATGGGGTAATATGGGAGATTATTAGATTTAATGATTTACATCTGAGGTAAGTCCCCATTGTCCATTAGTCTCCGTCGGGTTCGCGTGATAGTGGCAGGGGAGACCCCGAGGATTCTTGCCATTTCTGCTTGGGTGATTTCCCCTTCTTGAATCCACTTAATGACTTGTCGTTCCTGCTCTTTTGTTAGCTTCGGTTGTTTCCCTTTTAGTCGTCCTGCTTTCTTTGCTCTTGCCATTCCTTCTTTTGTGCGTTGGGAGATCAGATCTCGTTCAAATTCAGCGAACATTGCCGTTGTGGTAAACAACATCTTGCCCAAAGGGTCTGTGGGGTCATATACGCTCTTTCCAATTTGGAGAATTACGCCTTTTTCGTGAAGTTCTGATGCGATGGTGTGGGCATCTTGAACGGACCTGGCAAGACGGTCTAATTTTGTGATCACTAGCGTATCGCCATTGCGAAGTCGATCGAGAGCGCTCCTTAATCCTGGTCGATCCCGACTAGATGCTGATAGTCCTTCATCAACGAGGATATTGCTATCTGATACTCCTAGTGCTTGTAATTGTTGGCACTGTATCGCAACATCTTGATGCATGGTCGAGCATCTCGCATACCCAAATATCATACGGCTAGTTCTTCCCTTCATTATTGGGGTGGCTGATTGGCAGCGCACAAAATAGCAAATTACGTTTATGGTACCTAAGTGAAATTTAAATTGCAACGCCTATACGAAATTACTTGATTTGCAAAAACGACCAAGGGCCTGCCCGACATCTTGTTTCGTTAGCCGATCGGCTAACGAAACAACAAAACCTTCTTTGCGGCGGTGGTGTTATAGCCAAATGGGGGTTAGACAAATAGCAATGTGATTAACGTTATAACGTTATAGCATTATAGCGCTATAACGTTATATGCTGGTGAAAATATGAATAGGAGTAAGATGCGTATTTCTTTTGTCCATACCAAAGGGGGCGTCGGCAAGACCACATGCACTATTATGCTTGCCATTGCCGCCCACCGACGCGGCATTAAAGTAGAAGTATTTGATGCAGACCCACAGGCGTCAACTACTCGTTGGGCCCAAGTTGCAATCAGCAATGATGACCCACTGGAGTTTCCCGTAACCCCCATTACCGCTACGAAGTTGCGGCGTCTTCCGGCTGTCGATGATGGTTGGCAGATCATTGATACGCCCCCGGGAAATGCCAAAGAAATCCAAGCAGCGATTGATACCTCTGATCTCGTGATCGTCCCCACTCAACCGTCAGCACTTGATATTGATCGTGTCTGGCCAACGCTGGAAACCTTAAACCACCGCATGGTAGGGGTCCTTATCGTTCGGGGGCAAAAACGCCGTCGACTTTTTAACGAAACCCGGGAAATTTTCGAATCTCAAGGCGTTGCTACCTTCTATCACTACGTTCCTGATCGAGAGGAAATCAAGGCGCTTTTCGGCACGAATCCCCAGAACCTCTTTACATTCGACGATATCGCTCAAGAAATTCTAGAAATCCCGGAAGAAGCCCAATGACCGCAAAAAAGAAGAACCGGCTAGCGGCAACGCTTCGGTCTCCTGCAGCCCAGCAACCGACCCCAACACCGGTAAAAGAAACCCTGCAATCGGCTAAAACGTCCTCGAAATCTCGCCGAACCACAATCTATCTTTCCGATCACACATGGCGGGAATTGAAAAAAGCTACCGTCGATGACGGTAGCAACGTATCTGAGGTCATTGAAGAGCTAGTGAAAAAATACCTGGCTGACAGACAAACCCGTACACAACAATAAGAACGTTTTAGCGTCATAACGCTATGACGCTATAACGTTTTAACGTTATAGCGTTTATGAAAAACCCTGCTGAAGTAGGGTTTTTTGTGTTGGTGGGTGGGTTATTTGGTCATGCCTGCTTTCACTAGAATCGAGTGAACACTAGAAGGCTTGATCCCTGCTAACACCCCTACAGTTGTTTTCACTCTGCCTTCTGCTACCGCATCAACAATCGCTTGATCCCGCTCTGCACGCACCCTATCAACCTCTGCCTCTAACTGATGCAACAACTGGGTCTTCTCATACACCTCAATCATTGCCGGCCCTTCAAGCGGCGTTATCACCACAACCTCATGCCGGCCAACCCCGAAAGCCCGCGCCACATACCCATGTAACTGATCATCAGCAACCGGAACAGCGCCCGCTGACCGACCATGCTGATGCGCATACACCGAAACCTTATCCGTGATATCCGTGATATCCGTACCAACAAGCACCGGGAACACGTCAGTATCTCGCGGATACACTAAATACTTATTCCCCACATCCTTACTGCTTCGCTCATGGTAGGTAGCGAACGCTTCAAGGAACTTCTCCCACTGCCCAGGCCCGAATAACTCATCAAGCCGATCAAACGTGGCAGGAACATCACTATGCGCCCAATAATCACAAAGATAATGCTCAGACATAGGGGCCATAAGACTTGCCTTGTGGGTGTGATAGTCATACTCGGCTATAACCAGCATGTCAGCCACCCCACCCCGATCTTTTAACACCGCACACTGGGCGGCCTTCATCTTCTCTGGCGCACCATACTGCGACCAGTCAAGATCATCAAGATCATACTTCGGCACCCTGCTATCGAGATAGTAATAATGTTTTTCTACCACCGACCAGAACTCGCCCCGATGGGCAGTGATAACCATCGCGTTTTTCACACCATCATAGGCACTGATCTCCTCGGCAATAGCGGCAACATCATAGTCGTGAGCCAAAGACCCCAATGACTCCCGCACATACGAAACCACATCATCAAACGCCGGAAACTCAACCACAACAACTCCTTTGCCCAACCACTAGACCACTCTAGATTGTTGACTTGCTAGACATATAACAACAGCAACCCAAAAAGAACATTCACTACAACATACCGTACTTTTGTAGGTAATCTTCTACCGCTTCTTCTAGAACATCTGCTAAAGATTTGTTTGTTTCGAGTGCGAGTATCTTCAGCTTCCGCCGAATCTCATACGTGGTTCGCCATGAGACTTGGACGATCGCACTACTATCAAACAAAACTGTTTGGGGCTTATATGGTTCCCTCATTGACATGGCTATCCCTCCATACACCTGTTGGCAATAACCATACCGCCCTTTACTTGTCTCAAGCACCCTATCAACCCCGATTACACTATTAAACCCTATTCAAGGGGCGGCGTTATCCGGAAAGATTTGAGTAACACCAATGATCGCTTTAAGAGCATCAGGCTGATACTTTGTATAGCGCTGTGTTGTAGCAATATTTTCATGCCCCATAGCTTGCTGGATCGTGAGTAGATCATGCCCACCCTCGTTATACGCCACTGTTGCAAAACGATGCCGCAAAGTATGCAATGTCCACGACTTAGTAAGAACCCGGGTTGCTAGCTTCGCTATCCACCGCGGAGACAGATGCCCATCAATTTTTCCAGGAAAAACCCAACCATTATCGTCAGAGCTCACGCTTTTAATAGCATGAGCAAGCGTTTCAGGGCAGGGGAGCACACGTTGCTTGCCTCCTTTGCCATGTATAACAAGCCACCGATTACCAACATGACCTTTGAGATCTGTCATATGAAGGCATGCAATCTCTGAACGGCGTAAGCCAAGCTCAGCAGCAAGCCGGATAATAACTGCTGGTCGCTGATCCCTTAACTTATGAGCTTTCGCCAATGCTTCACGAATGACTTCTTCTGGCGCAGGTCGCGGCACTGGACTAGGGCGGGAAATGCTGTGACAAATTTCCTTTGTCGGGTTTTCTACCCCTGTTGGAAGGTAATAATGGAAAAATGTGACTAGGCTCATATAGTAGCTGTGCCGTGTTTCAGGACTCCAATTCTTTACCCCTGCCCATTGAACCAATAATTTTGAAGTGACGCCCATGGGGGTGTCAGCCACCTTCTGAAGCGCAAGAGATCGTAAGTGCTTCACTCGTGTTTCCACAGTACTTTCCTTCATGCCTCGGGCACGCAAATTCATCTCCCACTGACGGATCGCTTCGTGCCACTCGTAAGGGATAGGGGTTAAAGTAGGTCTGTCTGAAAAAAGCATTTTCTGGCCATCTTTTTAATTGTTATGAATAATAAGTAATGAATTGCTATAATTTTGCATAACTGCTAATAAAATAGCTGCTTAACACTATAATAATATACTGTTGTTCATTGCAAGAAATAAAAACCCCAGAAAAACACTATAATATTTTTTCTAGAATCAACGGCGCATCCGTTACCAACCCAGAGGTCGCTGGTTCGAATCCGGCCCCCGCTACCAAGTTTGATTGGGGTC
>ERZ773077.411-NODE-411-length-32336-cov-4.570862_pt1 | contig 32336 bp, 30 predicted proteins | sample MGYA00580612_ERZ773077 | MGnify/ENA primary metagenome ERZ773077 (study PRJEB29015, sample SAMEA2737971) | human oral metagenome | biome: human oral; feature: human-associated habitat; material: dental | place: China | collected 2021 ...
AACAAAACTAACAGATTTGGTAAAAAATTACCGCAACGATACGGCTTACGATATTAGTAGCCTAAACCAAGCTCAGCTACGCGAAGAGGTACGCACCCAACGCCGTATTGAGCTATGGGCTGAAGGTAGTTCTTTCTTCGATTTTAAACGTTGGCGAATGGGTGCTGATAGAACAGTAACTAACTCCAACCACAGCAACAAAATAAACGTACCTGCCAACGACCCAAGATGGATATACCAAATCCCTGATGACGAAATGCAAAATAATACAAAAATGGTTCAGAATAACAGATAGTAACTCTTTTCCATAAAAAGTTGGTTTTTATTTGACAGAGAAATCTTGCTAAAGTTTTTATAGCTTTGGCAAGATTTACTTTTTTTTACTATCTTTGCAAATGATATAACACAAGATACTTGTATAATGACTAAACATCAAGAGCGCGTAGCCGAAACCCTACAGTGTTTTCAGAATAATGACACTGCTATTGCCTTCAGAAAACTGCTGGATTGTGTAGCCGATACGCAACGAATGGAGCTTTACCAAAAGGCTATTACTTTGGTGGAATGGAAAGAGCAACACCCCAACGAAGTAACTACACTTGCCGAAAAAGCTACCGAACTGCTTGGGCAGGTAGCCCAATGCTCGGTGAAAGAAGTAGCTACACAACACCCTGTGCTAAAGGCTGAAAACTTACAAAAAAAATATGGTGCATTCTTCTCATTAGGTCCCATTTCGCTTATGATTCGCAAGGGTCAGGTATATGGCTTAGTGGGCGAAAACGGCAATGGTAAAACAACTTTGTTAAGACTTTTAGCCTATGATTTAGCTTATGATAGTGGCAAACTTACCTACTACTTCCTGCGAGCTCCTAAAAACGACTACGAGCTGCGCACTAAGTTGGCTTATATACCTCAACGCACCGAACGATGGTATGGTAGTTTGAAGGATAATCTCAAATTTGCATTGGCTAACTATGGTGTTCCTGCTGAAGAAAATGAGCTGCGCACCCTCTTAATGATTGCACGCTTAGGCTTATGGCAATATAAGCACCTCACTTGGGATGCGCTTTCATCAGGGTATAAAATGCGTTTTGAGCTAGCGCGTACCTTATTGCGCCAGCCTGAATTACTGCTATTAGACGAGCCTTTAGGAAACTTAGACGTTTTGGCACAACAAACTATATTACAAGACCTAAAGATGATTGCCAACTCGGTTGCTAACCCAATAGCATTGATACTGAGTTCACAACAGTTATTTGAGGTAGAAAAAGTATCTGATAAAGTAATTTTCTTGCGAAAAGGAGAATATAAAGAAAATAGGGACGAGAATCTCAATGAGAGCACTCCAACACAATTGATTGTAGAAATAGAAACTCCTAATAGCCGAGAAGAATTATTGGCAGTATTCAAAAGTTTTGCTCTTGAAAAGCTGCAGTACAACGGAGGCAACTATGTAGCCTATTTCCGCCCCAACACCGATTTTTCGCAACTACTACAGGCTCTTGGCAATGCAGGTATCACGCTTACTTATATACGTAACATATCGTCTTCTACAAGGCGTTTCTTTATGAACCAATAGAAAAATGAATAAAATAAATCAATATCTTTTAGAGCGTTATCCATCAATTTGGAATACTAAATTGGTATGGATGATAAGTGCTGCAGCAGTAATACATTTGCTGTTCTTCGTAATAGGCTTTTTCAGCATAAATGAGCAAGAATTAAAAACAAGCTACTTTAGCACTTTTAGTAGTTATTTTGGCTATCCCTTTTTGCTAAATCTTGTTTTTAGTATACTCTTATTAGTGGGGTGGCTCACCCAACTAAATAAAAACAATGCTTTTAAGCACTTCTACCCTAGCAATCCGCATAAGCTCTTTGGGCAGTTTGCTCAATACTTTGTAATTATTTTTGCCTCCACTACTTTTTTTATATCGTTTGTAATGGGCTCAAAAGTATCTATCCAGCTTAAATACCCCGAAAGCTATATAACTGAGCTAAAAAGTAATTATTTAGAAGAAGAAAAAGAGGCTGACGAGGATAGTTATTACGATGATATGTGGGGTTCAGACCATTACCTCATAAAAAACGTAGAAAATGCCTATGAAGATGCTTTAATACTCTCACCTTTCCTATTAGGAAACTATTTCTTATTGCCTACTTTATTTGTAGCACTTATAGTGTTTTGCGTGCGTGTTACTAGCCTACGGGCGTTCCTGCTAGGAATTGTATTCTCACACGTATTGGCACTGGTTTTGGCTTTCTTTTCAGTGTTTATATCTATTATAACAAGCTACGATGCTATAGGGTATTTGTATATATTTACAGCCTTTGCAGTAATAGCCCTCACCACAGTTTCATTAGGCAAACTACCTAAAAACTTTATAGCTATAGGTATTAACTTTTCACTGATAGTATTTGCTCCTGCACTATTTTCACTATTATTATTGTTTGAATCAAAACAACTGCTTCCTACAGCTACTCCTGTGAGTTACGTGATGCTATTAGGTACCTTAGCTTTTGTGTATGGCTATTCTAAATTCATACATCAATGGAAAGCAACTCCCGAATAAAACTTCTTTTCAACTACAAAAATAAAAATAATGAAGAAAATATTACTTTTTGCTGCAATGCTATCTATAGGAAGTGTGATAGCACAAAGCACCGATGCTACTTATATTTTTTATCATCAGCACGCCAACTTGGTAAACCCTGCGGTAGTGGGGTTGGAAATGGGGCATACAGTATCTGTAGATATTCGCAATCAGTTTCGCGATATGATAGAAGCGCCTCTTACGCAAACCTTCTTTACTACTCACAAGCTGTCGCAACGTGTAGGATTGGGCGTTTCTATAGCCAATAACAAAGTGTTTATACAAAAACAAGCGGGTATTTATGCAGACTTATCGTATGCTATCCCTATTACCTACAATTCTAACCTTATAGGCGGCGTAAAATTTGGTGGTGATGTTTTTAATATTGATGGTAACGAAATGGGGCATTACAACCAATTATACAATTCATACTACCCCAATGGCAATCGTATACACCCCACATATTATTACAACTCTTATTTGCAGACTATTTCAGGAGAGTTTCAAACTAATTTTGGGACTGGACTATATTATGACCATCCTAATTTTTATATAGGATTTTCAATGCCTAATATGTTATCTTCTAAACATGTGCATATTGATAATGAAGTAATGACTTCAATGGCTGAAACTACTTACTATTATATTATGGGAGGATATTTTTGGCGCATCGCTCCTGATTTCACTATCAAACCACGCTTACAGATGTGTTTAGCTGAAGGTCGTACTCCTTCTACCGATCTTACCATTGCTGCTAATTTTGTAGAACGTGCTGAATTAGGACTTACCTACCGTACTGCCAAAGCTGCAAGTATCTACCTACTATTCAACCTTCCTGATTACTACGTTTCCATAGGTTATGGTTTTGAAAGCTATTTCCAAACTCACCTCAATTTACAATCACGTAATTCACACGAATTTTTAGTACAATTCAAGTGGTAGTTAGTATCCTTACCCTATAACATATATAAAAAAGAAAGCTCTCCTTAAAAAGGAAAGCTTTCATCGGTTTACTATAAACCCGTGTAAAAATATTTACACAAAACAACACAACTAAATTTTAATTGCGGTCTGGACGGGACTCGAACCCGCGACCCCATGCGTGACAGGCATGTATTCTAACCAACTGAACTACCAGACCCATTAAACTGTGCAATTCATTTCTTCATTGCGGTTGCAAAGGTACTACTTTTTTCATTACCTGCAAATTTTTTGACAACTTTTTTTCATTTTTTTTTCATTTTTACAACACTACAACTGATTATCAACAACTTACATTTTAAATATTTTTACTACTACTTGCTGTTTTTAGGTGCAATTCTACTGCTTTGCTATCGGTAAGGCTTGCAATATAGCAGGTAATTGCCATCACTTTTTGATATAATGTACCTTTTTGATGGTATTTTTCAGGTAGTTTTTTAAGTAATAATTTATCAAATGAGGTAACTTTTCCTTTTTCTTCATTGATAATTGCGGTAAAAAATATATCTAACAAGTGTTGTAAAATTACATAACCTTGCACTTCTTTTTCTACTACCTCATCTGATTGGTAAATATGTTGTACACTATAACTAATGATTTTGTCGATTTGTGCTTTATATTGGCTTAATTTCAAAAGCGATTGATGAAAATCTCCCTGTAAAATAGCCGCTTCATTGGCTAAGAAAATATCTGTAGCTTCTTGTATAAGCGTACCTATAGCTACAGCACGCAAATAAGCTATTCGTTCCTCTTTAGTTTGTAGTAGCTCGTATTTGTTGCGATTTATTCTCCCCTGAATAATACCCTCCATATATTCTAAAGCTAAAGGTTCAGGTATTAGTCCTAAATTGATACCATCTTCAAAATCAATAATAGTATAGCATATATCATCGGCAGCTTCTACTAAAAAAGCTAACGGATGCCGTGCATAGCGCAAATCATCATTATTGCTATTCGATTTGAGGCCTAATCTTTCGGCAACCTCCTTAAAGAACGCTTTATCCTCTTGAAAAAATCCGTATTTTTTATCCTCTACATTATCAGTAGGCTGCACAGGCAATGACTCTTTAGGATACTTAGTAAAAGCACCTAAGGTAGCATACGTAAGGCGCAAACCACCTTCTACTCCCATACGTGTTTCATTCAATATTCTAAAGCCATTGGCGTTCCCCTCAAAGTTACACAAGTCGGCGTATTGTTTTGCTGTAAGCAGACTTTTAAGGTCGGCTCCTTTTTTATACTGAAAAAACTCACCTATAGCTTTTTCGCCACTATGTCCGAAGGGTGGATTGCCAATATCGTGAGCTACCGCAGCAGCTGCTACAATAGCGCCAAAATCGTTAGTTTGATAGCCTAATTCGTGCAAGTGAGGGTATTTGGCAAGCAAATGCTTTCCTACGCTACGTCCTAAACTACGCCCTACTACTGATACTTCAATACTATGCGTTAGGCGTGTATGAACAAAGCCTGTTTTGGAAAGAGGGATTACCTGTGTTTTATCTTGCAAGCTGCGGAAAGCGCTAGAAAACACCACCCTATCGTAGTCCATATCAAAGCTAAGGCGCGTTTCATCTTCTTTAAGACGAGGTCGTGAGGTAGTGTCGCCGTATTTATTGAGTGAAAGTAAGTTCTCCCAAATCATATTTTTCTTCAATTAGTAAATTGTATCTATTTTTTGGCACTAAGGTACAGGGTCGTAACCACTTCCGCCCCAAGGGTGGCAGCTACTGATGCGTTTTATAGCCAGCCAGCCTCCTTTAAAAGCACCATATTTTTTAAGAGCTTCGAGAGCGTATTGCGAACAAGTAGGGGTATAACGACAAGAAGGTGGTTTCAGAGGAGAAACCACCACTTGATAAAAACGTACCAAAAAAATCAAAAGATATTTCATTGGTAATTTGTCTGTTAGCCAATTAGCTAAAACGTTGAATAACCTCGTTGCTTACTCCAGTGTTGGAGAAACCGCCATCGTGGTAAAGATTTTGCATAGTTACCTTGCGAGTAAGGTCGGAGAAGAGGCTAACAGTATAATCGGCACAATCTTGAGCTGAAGCGTTTCCTAATGGCGACATAGCATCGGCATAGGCAATAAAGCCGCTAAAACCTTTCACTCCTTGCCCAGCAGTAGTAGGCGTAGGTGATTGCGAAATGGTGTTTACACGCACCTTTTTATCTTTACCGAAGAAGTAGCCAAAACTACGCGCTATAGACTCTAGATAAGCCTTGTTATCAGCCATATCGTTATAGTCGGGGAAAGTGCGTTGTGCAGCCATATAGGTAAGAGCTACGATGCTTCCCCACTCATTCATCGCATCATTTCTGTAAAGCACTTGGCATACTTTGTGGAATGAAAGTGCTGATACATCCCAGCCTTTTTCGGTATTTACGTAGTTGGATTCGGTGTAAGGAATGTTTTTGCGCACATTTACCGACATACCGATAGAGTGCAATACAAAATCTAACTTACCGCCTAATATTTCCATAGCTTTGGTTACCAAGTTTTCTAAATCCTCCATATTGGTAGCATCGGCAGGGATAATTTCAGAGCCTGTTTTTTCGGCTAAGTTTTTTATTTGCCCCATACGCATTGCCACAGGAGCATTAGTAAGCACAAACTTACCCCCCTCTTCGTGTACACGTTCGGCGGTTTTCCAAGCTATTGAGTTTTCGTCTAAAGCGCCGAAGATAATACCTTTTTTTCCTTTTAATAAATTATACATCTTTTTAAAATTAATGTTTTACGTTTTTCTGATGGCAAAGATATAAAATAATGTTTAATTATTGATGGTTAATGGTTAAAAATAGTGATTAGGAAGTTGCATAAAAGGCACAAGCAACAAGCTTGCACCAGCGGGGCAACTAAGCTTCAAATTCTTTCAGTGTACTGATGATAATAGATAGGCAGTCTTTTAGCTGCTGTTCATTCATTACTAATGGAGGTGCAAACCTGATAATATTGCCGTGAGTAGGTTTGGCAAGCAAGCCTTTATCGCGCATTCTTAGGCAGATATTCCACGCTGTATCACTATCTTCGGTATCGTTGATAACTACAGCATTCAGCAATCCTTTTCCGCGTACTAAAGTAGCGACATTAGAAGTTTTGATATAATCACTGAGTTCTTTGCGGAAAATTTCGCCCAAACGTGCTGCGTTTTCGGCTAACTGCTCATCTTTTACTACTTGCAAGGCTTCTATAGCTACTGCTGCAGCTAATGGATTTCCGCCAAAGGTACTACCGTGTTGTCCTGCTTTTATAACGTGCATAATGCTATCATCGGCGAGGACGGCACTCACTGGGTATACGCCCCCACTAAGAGCTTTACCAAGAACTAAAATGTCGGGTTTTACGTTTTCGTGGTCTACGGCTAAACGTTTTCCTGTACGCGCTACGCCTGTTTGTACTTCATCGGCTATGAAAAGAGCATTGTACTTTTCGCACAAAGCTTTAGCTTTGCTTAGGTAACCTTCAGAAGGCACATATACGCCCGCTTCTCCCTGTATAGGCTCTACCAAAAAGCCCGCTACAGTGGTAGGATTTTCGGCAAGTACTTTTTCTAAAGCAGGCAGGTTGTTATAGGGTACGGATACGAAACCAGGTGTATAAGGTCCGAAGTTAGAACGAGCATTTTTGTCGGATGAAAAAGAGACTACCGTAGTGGTGCGCCCGTGGAAGTTTTGGTCGCATACGATGATAATAGCCGCACTTTCGGGCACTCCTTTTTGTTCGTATGCCCATTTGCGACATATTTTGATGGCTGTTTCTACTGCTTCAGCTCCTGTATTCATAGGCAATACTTTTTCAAAACCGAAATATTCGGTAATATACTTTTCGTAGAGTCCAAGCTTATCGTTGTAGAAAGCACGTGAGGTAAGTGTAAGTGTTTGAGCTTGCTCGGTAAGGGCTTTGATAATACGGGGGTGGCAATGCCCCTGATTGACTGCTGAATAGGATGATAGAAAATCATAATAGCGTTTGCCTTCTACGTCCCACACGTATACCCCTTGTCCTTTGCTAAGCACTACTGGCAGCGGATGATAGTTATGAGCTCCGTACTTATCTTCAAGAGCCATAGCATGTTCTGAGGTTAATGTATTTTTTGTCATATAATTAATTTGTTAATTTGTTCTGTACATTGAAAGGAATTGTTCGGGGGTTAGTACCGATATATCATCTACTACAAAATCCTTTACGTTGCGTGTTACTACAATAGGAATACCGTATTCTTTAGCGGTAAAGTATTGATAACCATCTTCTATATCTTTAAAACTAGAATAGAGTGATTTTTTGATAATATGCTTGTCAAAAGGTAATATTCTCAGCACTTGTGTTAAAACATTCAATATATACTTGCATTCGGCTTCTTTATATTCTCTTGATAGGAAGTGGGTTGTGCTACCAAAAGACAAAGCTGAAATGTATAACATTACTTTTTGGTATTCTCCTAAAGAAAATATCTCTTCTGCATTCTTAAAAAAGTATTTTCTACGAAGCACATAGTCTAATATCACATTCGTATCAATAAGAGCTTTCATTAGTTATGTTTTTTTAATATCAACCTACATAATTCATCTTCATATTCTTGTGTCATATCATAAGGTTTCAATATAGCTCTGAGTGCTTTTATTGAAGGAGCAATATTATCATTACAATTCTCTTCTTGCTTATCAACAAAAAGGGGATTAAGAGTTTTATCTTCTTCAATTATTTTGCTTTCATCAAAAGGTTTTAGTATGCTTCTTAAGCTTTTTATAAGAGGGGCAACCTCTTCTCTTTCCTCTTCAGTTGCTATATCTTCTTGATATGCGATATTATCTTCTACTAAGGTAGTATTTAATTCTACTATATTCATTTTTCTATTTTACAATTTAATGATTAGGCAATGTTTAACTGACTCTGTACATTGAAAGGAATTGTTCGGGGGTTAGTACCGATATATCATCTACTACAAAATCCTTTACGTTGCGTGTTACTACAATAGGAATACCGTATTCTTTAGCGGTAAAGTATTGATAACCATCTTCTATATCTTTAAAACTAGAATAGAGTGCGTTTTCAATAATCCTCTGATTGAAAGGGAGTATTTTAACTATTTTACTTAAGTTTCTCAAAACACTTCTAATGTCTCTTCCTTTGATATGTTTTTCCAGATGGTATGTAATACTAGCAAATGATACTGCTGACAAACACAATGTTATTCTACCTTTATCGGATAGTGAAAATATTTTTTCAGCATTCAGATAAAAGCTGTGTCGTTGTAGAAGCAAATCTAATACAACATTGGCATCAATAAATACTTTCATTTAGGTGTTTACTGTGTTTTTCTAAAAAATGTAAATGATATTCTTTTTTCCAATCTTCTTCATCGGAATCTTTAATCGCTTGTATCAATTCTTCTTGAGTACCCAATACTCCTGAAAGGCTTTTTACAAGCGGTGTAATTTCTATATCATCTATATCAAGTTCTTCCTGATAAGCTACATTTCCTTCTACTAAGGTGGTATTCAACTCTATTACGTTCATTTTTTCCTTGTTTTAAATATTATTGTAGCATTAGGGCTCCTACGGTGGCGTTGCTGGTTTCGTCTATCAGTATGGCGCTTCCCATAGGTGGATTTTCGGCAAAGGGGTCGTATACTAAAGGGGCTGCTGCTTTTAGGCGTATTTTGGCTATTTCGTTGAGTTTTAAACTTTCTGCTTCGTCTTGTTGCTGAAGTGTATTTACATCTATCTTGTAAATGATTTCTTTTACAATAACTCTCACCAAGCGGCTGCGCTGTTGCAATAGGTATTTATTGCCTTCGCTAAGGGAGCGTTTATCCATCCAGCATACAATGGCTTCTACTTCTTGATTTTGAAGGGGCTGAGTGGCTTCACTCACGAGGTAATCTCCTCGCGAAATATCGATATCGTCATCAATATGTATTACTACGGGGGTTCCTGCTTTTGCCTCTGATACTTCTTTACCATTATGTTCTATCTTGCTGATAGTAGTGCTAATACCTTCGGGAAGTACTACAATGGCATCGCCTTTACGATAATTGCCTGAAATGATTTCGCCTGCATAGCCTCGATAGTCGTGAAGGGCTTCTGTTTGAGGGCGTATCACATATTGCACTTGAAAGCGGGGTTGTGTATAGCTATGGGGGTTGATTTCTACTGTTTCTAAGAATTCTAAGAGTGAAACTCCTTTGTACCAAGTCATTGCTTGGGTAGTATTGACAATATTATCACCTACAAAAGCTGAAATAGGGAAGTAATGAACGTTTTTGAGCCCTAAATGGGTTGCGATTTGTTGATATTCGTTTTTAATTGAGTTGAAAGTTTCTTCGGAATAGCCTACTAAGTCCATTTTATTGACAGCTACTACTACTTCGGGGATATTGAGCAGTGAAGCGATAATGGAATGACGGCGTGTTTGCTCGGTAATACCATTACGGGCATCTACTAAAATGATAATAAGCTGCGAATTGGAAGCTCCTGTTATCATATTTCGGGTATATTGGGTATGCCCAGGCGCATCGGCAATGATAAATTTGCGTTTTGGAGTTGCAAAATAGCGATAAGCTACATCAATGGTAATGCCTTGTTCTCGTTCGGCACGGAGCCCATCGGTGAGGATGGCGAGGTCTATTCCATCTTCATTTTTGTTTTTAGATTGTTGTTCGAGAGCTTCTAACTGGTCAGCTAAGATACTTTTGCTATCATAGAGTAATCGCCCTATAAGGGTACTTTTACCGTCATCTACGCTTCCTGCTGTAATAAATCGTAATATATTCATTTTCTATTATTCGTTATTGCTGTTAGTGATTAAACTCTGCAAAGATATGAAATAATTTTGAATTATGAATTATGAATTGTGTTTTTCTTGCTGGGAGTGTGTTTATTGTTCGTCACATACTCGGCTGTGCCAGCTCGCCGACTTTCCTTCGCTTATCCTTCGCTGAAGGTTCGGTGAGAAGAATTTTGAATTTTGAATTTTGAATTGGTGGGACGGATGGGACTTGTGAGACTTTTGGGACGGGTAGGACTTGTGGGAGTGGTGAGTGAATTTTGAATTTTGAATTGGGGGAGACGTAGTTTGTCCATTATTCATAATACCTTTGCAAAAAATAAAAAGAGATACAGACTTCGCTAGAAAGATATTATCAGCGAAACTAGTTAATAATTGAACTTTATTTTGTACCTTTGCGGCTATGAATGAGACTAACAACATTGCTAATGTACCGAGCTTAGTACCTATGAATGAGCGTACTAACAATTTTACACCTACCACTACACCTACCATTGAGCGTGGTAAAATACCGCCGCAGGATATTGATACTGAGGAGGTAATACTGGGCGCTATGCTAATTGACAAAAAGGGGGTAGATGATGTGATTGATATCCTTAACCCTGAGGTGTTTTACACTAAAGCGCATCAGCTTATTTATCAGGCTATGTTTGAGCTTTTCACACAATCGGAGGCTATTGACTTGCGGACGGTAACAAACCAATTGCGCAAGATGGGTAACTTGGAGGCTGTGGGGGGTGAACTTTACCTTATCAACCTTACGCAACGGGTATCGTCATCGGCTCACGTGCAGTTTCACGCGCGTATTGTGCTGCAAAAATTCATCAAACGGAAATTGATTGAAATTGCTGCTAATATTATTGAGGAGGCGTATGACGACACTGTGGATGTGTTTGACTCGTTGGATAACGCTGAACAGAAGCTGTATGAAGTTACACAGGGTAACCTGAAACGTTCAAGCGAATCGGCTAGTGATTTGGTTACTAAAGCTTTGAAGAAGATTCAGGATTTGGCAAACAAGACTGATGGTTTCAGTGGTATACAAACGGGCTTTACGAAGCTGGACTTGCTAACATCGGGTTGGCAGGCGAGTGACCTTATTATTATAGCGGCACGCCCTGCGATGGGGAAAACGGCGCTGACACTTACTATGGCGCGCAATATTGCAGTGGGGCAACAGATACCTGTAGCTTTCTTTTCGCTGGAAATGTCGTCAGTACAGCTAATTACTCGTTTGATATCTTCGGAAACAGGACTTACTTCGGAGAAATTGCGTACGGGAAAATTGGAGGATGCTGAGTGGGAAATTTTGAGCAACCGAGTGAAGGATTTGCAAAAAGCGCCTTTGTATATAGACGATACACCTTCTATTTCTATTTTCGACCTTCGTGCTAAGGCGAGACGTCTTTCAACACAATTTGGTATCAAACTTATTATTATAGATTATTTGCAGCTAATGACAGCTGGTAGTAAGGGTGTTGGAAATCGGGAACAGGAGATTTCTACGATTTCGCGTAACTTGAAGGCTTTGGCTAAGGAGCTTGATATTCCTGTTATTGCGCTTTCGCAGTTGTCGCGTGGTGTGGAAACGCGCCAAAGTAGCGGTCATAAACGTCCGCAATTGTCGGATTTGCGAGAATCGGGGGCTATAGAGCAGGACGCTGATATTGTTTCGTTTATTTATCGTCCTGAATATTACAAGATAGAGGTTTGGGATGATGAGTCGCAAACGCCTACTTCGGGACAGGCTGAATTTATAGTGGCGAAGCACCGTAACGGAGGTTTGGATAATATTCGCTTGAAATTTGAGGGGGCATTGGGTAAATTCTCTAATTTGGATGAGTTTACGGCGTTGCCTTATGCTACGCAAGAGTTTGGTTCGCGTATGAATACGGGTAGTGGCGAGGTGAATTTTGCGCCATTGCCTACAGGGTCGCCACAGGAGGCTTTTGGGGGCAATAGTGATGATGATGTACCTTATTAATGGTTATTGTTGAGGGTTAAATTCCAACTAATAAAAGCTATAAACAACTGACTGTAAGAGATTTAACTTACTACTGATGGTTTTTTGAAAAAAAAGTTGAAAAGTTTTTTGTAAAAAGTATGTTTATTTGTAAAAAATTACTTACTTTTGTGCGATAAATAACCAAAAAATAAATTTTTGCAATGATTAGAGATTATAGAGACATTGAGCTCACAGTAGAGCGTCCTACGCCTATTGACAAAGAGGTTTCTTGGGATAAGAGTAAGGTGATTATCAGTGAAACAGACGTTTATGGTCGTATTACCGATGCTAATGATGTGTTTTGTACAGTGTGTGGTTATAGCCGTGAGGAGCTAATAGGTCAGCCTCATAACATTATTCGTCACCCTGATATGCCAAAGATTACATTCAAATTGCTTTGGGATAACTTAAAGTTAGGCAATAACTTTGCGGGTGTAGTAAAAAACTTGGCTAAGAACGGTGAATATTATTGGGTAATTACAGACTTTGAAATGCGCCGTGACTCTATGGGTAACATTACGCACTATATAGCTCGCCGTAAATCAGTACCTAAAGGAGTGATAGACAACTATGTAACACCTTTGTACCAAACCCTTTTGAAATTGGAAAAAGTGGGAGGTATGGACTTGAGTGCTCGTTTCTTCAAAAACTATTTGGACAAACAGGGTAAAGACTATATAGACTTTATCATTGATGTGATGAACGAGAACCGTGAAAATGTTGCTTTCCAAGATATACCTATGGGCAACGTAGATACAAGTGCCGTTGTATCGGACGACATCGTAACTGTAAGCGATGCTATGAACGAAAAACGCAAAAGTTTCTTTGGTAGATTATTTTCATAATGACTTGGGATAAAGAGTTATTACTTTCAACAATTAAAAACTAATTATATATGTCGAATTTTATAAATCCTGTACCTACAATTCAGCGACCTACCCCTATTGACCGCGAAGTGCAATGGGATAAGAGTAAGGTGCTTATCAGCGAAACAGATGTCGCTGGTACTATTACCAAGGTGAATGATGTGTTCTGTAATGTATCACACTACACAGAAAGCGAACTTATAGGGCAACCTCATAACCTTATTCGCCACCCTGATATGCCTCGCCTTGTATTCAAGCTACTATGGGACAACTTGAAAATAGGTAACAACTTTGTGGGTGTTATTAAAAACTTGGCTAAAACGGGTGAATACTACTGGGTGGTAACTGACTTTGAAATGCGCCGTGATGGAATGGGTAATATTACTCATTATATAGGTCGCCGTAAGGCTGTTCCACAAGGTGCTATTGATAATTACTTGGCTCCTTTTTATGAATCGTTGCTAAAAATGGAGAAAATAGGTGGTGTGGAACTTAGTAGCCGTTTCTTTAAAAACTACTTATCTAAACAAGGTAAGGACTATATAGACTTTGTGATAAGTGTAATGTCGGAATCACAAAGTGCCTTTACCGTTGATAGTGTAAGCAGTGTGGATAGCAGTAACGCTACAGTTTCTGACGATATTTACCACGTGGATAATTCAATGAACGAAAAACGTAAGAACTTTTTTGAACGTTTGTTTACTTAATTGTAGTCATATTGATAATAGAAAAATCCCTGCGTATGGTATATGCGGGGATTTTTTTTGAGTTTAAATTTCTATGCTTCTTTTTTTTGATTTTACTTTTCACCCTACTGTAGAGCTGGTACTCCCTAATGCATATATTGCTGAGGAGCGAAATGGTTATTGTGTATTTTACAAAAGAGCAAACCAAGAGGTACTACAGAGCTTGCCTAACTGGGAACTATCGGTAGTGGAACGACAGGCGTTATCTATTGCTAATGAGTTGTTGCCTAATGTGTTATACCAAAAGCTACTAAAAAAAGGGGATACTTTTGAAAAGGCTTACCAAAACAAACAGACAAAAAAACACATTGAAGAGTACATTGAAAAAAAAACGGCTGAGCTACTACAACTAATTGCTGATAATGAGCTGTTTATCACTACTAACTACACTCATAAAGACGAATTGGTAAAGAAGCAATTACAGGTGCAAAAAACGCTTGTAGTGCCTTTACTGGAATTTACAAAGACAGATGAGGGTATTGAATACCGCTTGCTACTAAAGGATGGTGCTGCAAGTATTATCCCTTCGCAACACTCTATTGAACTGCTAAACAACTTGTATGGCTGGATTGTGATTGACCACAAGGTGGTGAGGGTGGAACACTTTAAGGGGTCATACTTAACTCCATTTTTGAATAAGGAAACTATTCATATACCGAAGCGCAATTTCCCTGAATACTTTGACAAATTCTTGAAAAAGCTGTTAAAACACACTGAAATAGACCCTAAGGGATTTGAAATTGTTAAAAAAAATGATATTGTAGCTACTGAAATTGAGTTGATATATGATTTTTTTGCTAATCATTACAAATTACAGCTAAATTTTGACTATGGTGGTTATATATTTGGCAGTCATCAGCGTAAAGAGGTACAATCGGAGTTGAAAATATACGATGATGGGGGTATTGTTATCTATCAATACAAGCGAAATAAAGAAGAGGAGGCTAAAAAATACGATTTTTTGACAGCTATGGGCTTTGATGAGGAAGCAGGGAGCTTTTGGGTGAAGGATGAGAATCCTTTTGGCAGTTACTTTCTGTTGGTTGCTCATAAAGATGAACTTGAAAAGGCAGGGTTTAGTTTCAAAAAATTTGTAATAGAGGGAGATAAGGAGGTTGGTTTTGGGGATAGTAAGCTTATTTTTGGGGATACTCAAGGGGATAATGATTGGTTTGATTTATCTATTAGGGTAGCGCAAGGCGATGAGGAGTTTGCTTTTAAGGATTTGATAGAGAATATAAAGGCGGGGAATCCTGTATATGATTTGGGAAATGGGAAAGTGTTTATCATTCCGCAGGAATGGTTTAGTAGGTTTCATTCGATTGCTAAATATGCGAGGGTAACCCAAGAAAAGTTGCAATTGCCTAAAAGTAACTATGCCTTATTGGAGTCGGTACCAGAAATAAAACCTCAGACATTAGTAGAGAATGTGGTTTATACAGCTTCTCCTAATTTGAAAGCTACTTTGCGTCCGTACCAAATAGAGGGGGTTACGTGGCTTTTGCAGCATTATTACAATGGTGTAGGGGCTTGCCTTGCAGATGATATGGGACTGGGGAAGACCTTGCAAACGATTGCTCTTTTGGTGCATATACACGATAGCTTGCCTGAAAAACTGGGTGAAGGAGGGGATTTGTTTTCGGGAATAACATCGCAAAAAGAGCCGCTACGGGCTTTGGTGATATTGCCTTCATCGTTGATATTCAATTGGTATGATGAGACCAAGCGCTTTGCTCCGCATTTGAAATGTACCCAATATGTGGGCAATACGGCTGAGCGCAAGCGCAAAGTGCGCCGCCTTGTAAATTACGATATCATTTTCAGTAGTTATCCGATAGTGGAACGGGATAGTAAAGAGCTGCAACAGCTTGATTTTAGGTATATTATATTGGACGAGAGCCAGCGTATAAAGAATAAAAATTCTAAGACTTTTAAGGCTATCAATGGGTTGCAGGGGGTACATAGGATTGCGCTAAGTGGTACACCTATAGAAAATTCGTTGAGCGATTTATGGTCGCAGATGCAATTTATCAATCCTAATATTCTGAAAAGTTATGCGGCTTTTCACAAGAACTACGAGGTGGCAATTAGCAAAAATAAGGATACGCAGGCACTGGAAGAGCTAAAAACAATCATTAGTCCGTTTTTGCTAAGGCGTACTAAGGAACAGGTGCTGGACGACTTGCCTGAAATGGAAAGCCAAATAGCTTATTGTGAGATGAGTGAGGAACAAAAGAAGTGGTATGAGAGTGAAAAATCTAAGGTGAGAAATCAGCTATTGGAGATAGATGCGCCACTGACGGAATTCAACGCTCTGAATATGCTTACGAAATTGCGACAGATAAGCAATCACCCTAAATTGGTGGACAAAGAAAGTGCCATAGCTTCGGGCAAATACGAAGAGGTAGTGCATTGTATGGAAGAATTGCTACAGGCATCGCATAAGGCACTTATATTCAGTAGTTTTGTATCGCACTTAGCTCTTTACGAACAGTGGTGCGATACTCACAAGATAAAATATGCGAAACTGACGGGAAGCACGCCTACTGAGGAGCGCAAGAATGAAGTAGCTTTATTTCAGCAACAAGCTGATGTGCCTTTCTTTTTTATATCGCTAAAGGCTGGCGAGGTGGGGCTGAACCTTACTGCGGCTTCCTATGTGTTGCTGTTAGACCCTTGGTGGAATCCTTTTTCGGAACGACAGGCTATTGCGAGAGCACATCGTATAGGACAACGCAACAAGGTGAATGTAGTGCGATTTGTGAGCAAAGATACTGTAGAAGAGAAAATTATCAGGCTGCAACAGGCAAAGACGAGCTTATTTGAAGATGTAGTGGGCGAGGATAATTTCATCAGGGAAGTGATTGATAATATTGAAGAATTGCTATAACGAGGGATTATGAGGTAGCTTTGTGGCGTGAGAAAAATTCATCATTCATTATTCATTATTCAAAATTAATTTGTATCTTTGCATCATTATGAAGATAAAACTATTTAAATTACCGAAGAATAAACGCTTTAATTATACGCCACGTTATTACGAGGGGAAAGAAGCTGGAAATGCTTTTGAGATGGGCTCTCGCATTAGAAAAGATAGAGAGACGGTAAGCAACCACTTTACGGAACAATGGCGGAAAATACGCAGCGAAAGTAGAAATAAGAAAAATAGGGAGTTTAACAAGGTTTTTTGGATTGTATTGGTGGTGTTGTTACTGATAACGCTCTATTTTTTTGATTTTGATTTATCAATTTTCACGGCAAAGCGTTAAGCTGCCCGAGCGTGCTTTGCCCTTACAATAAATATAAATATTATGGCTATGAGAATAAAAAAAATAGGGTGGATAGTATTGTTTTTGCTACTAACGATAAGCGGGCGAGCACAGGCTTTTTTTGATAAATTGGAAGCTCATAAAGATATAACAAGTGCTACTGTAACACAAAAGATGTTCCAAATGCTTGCTAAAATAGCGAGTGAAGGAGGAGAATCTAAAGAATATGTAGCTTTTGTATCGAAACTAAAGAGTATGAGGGTATTTACTACCGAAAACCAACAATCAGGGGCTTTGCTAAAAAGTGAGGCTTTGCAGTATGTGAAAGCGGCATCACTATCGGAGGTGCGTATGAAAACGCAAACACAAAATACAAAATTCTATGCTAAAGAAAATGGTTCGGATAAAATAAGTGAGTTGCTTATATTCGTAGATTCTAATGAGCATAGCAAAAAGACGGTTTTGCTGTCGCTCATAGGAGATATAGAACTTAGCCAAATAGGAACCTTAACAAAGAATATGAATCTTCCAAACGAAGTAAAAGATATAAAATAGCAATGGCGAGATTTGAATTTAAATTACCAGCAATGGGCGAAAGTGTAGCAGAGGCTACTATCACTCATTGGCTAAAAAAAGTTGGCGACCGTGTAGAAGCCGAAGAAACTATTGTGGAAGTGGCTACTGATAAAGTAGACTCAGAAGTGCCGTGTGAGGTAACGGGCGTAGTAGCCGAAATACTTTTTGATGTGGATGCTGTAGTACAGGTGGGGCAGGTAATGGCTATCATAGAAACTGAAGGTGATAGTGCAGTAGTGGCTGAAGAATTGCCTCCTACAGTGGCACAAATGGCAGAAAACTTGACTGCCGATATTGCTGCTATCAAGGAAACAACGCTTGCAGTTGGTGATTTTAGCAATGCTGATAGGTTTTATTCGCCTTTAGTGAAGAGTATTGCACAAAAAGAGGGAATTGGACTAGAGGAAATGAGCCGCGTGAAGGGTACGGGCTTGAATAATAGGGTTACCAAAGATGATATTCTTAATTATGTAGCTCAACGTAGTAATAAAGCTGCGGCTGGGACTACGTTATCAGCTCCTCCTGCAAGCAATACAAATACACCTACAGTAGAACGTACTTACAGCCAGCGCGGTGAGGAACGCATTGAGATGAGCCGTATGGGCAAACTCATAGCAGAACATATGAGCCATAGTAAGCATACCTCAGCACACGTACAAAGCTTTAGTGAGGTGGATGTAACACGTATTTGGCAGTGGCGTAACAAGGTAAAGAAAGCTTTTGAAGCACGAGAAGGTGAGAAGTTTACTTTTACGCCTATCTTTATGGAAGCAGTAGCTAAAGCGTTGGTTGATTTTCCGCTAATGAATATTTCAGTGGAGGGAAATACTATCATTAAGAAGAAAAACATCAATATAGGTATGGCTACAGCACTACCTGATGGCAATTTGATAGTTCCTGTTATAAAAAATGCTGATGAACTGAGTTTGCGAGGTATGACCAAAGTAGTAAATGACCTTGCTAATAGGGCTCGTTTGGGGCAATTAAAACCTGATGAAGTGAAAGATGGTACTTATACAGTTACCAATATAGGGTCGTTTGGGAATGTGTTTGGCACACCTATTATCAATCAACCACAAGTGGGTATTCTGGCAATAGGAGCTATACGAAAAGTACCTGCAGTAATTGAGACAGCTGAAGGTGATGTGATAGGTATCCGCTATAAAATGATGCTTTCGCATAGTTATGATCACAGAGTTGTGAACGGAGCTTTAGGAGGTATGTTTGTGCAACGTGTAGCTGAGTACCTTGAGCAATGGGATGTGAATAGGACATTATAAGAGGTTAATTTTATATGTATATAAAAAAACTGAAAGCCTTTGGGACTTTCAGTTTTTTTATGTGCATATAATACAAAGGTATTAATCAGCTCTGTCGTGTAAATAAGAGTTATTCTTTCGTAATTGAGTATCACCTGCGCTATCTTTAGCTACTGAAGTACGTGATTGGGCAACACTACTCCCGAAAGTGTGATTATACTTTGAGAGGTAACCTGAACGGTTGTTATTAAGCACTTGGTCTATAGTAGCATTTTCAGGGGTAGGTTTTATACCTCCTAATAGTTCTTCTTCGTCAAACATAGTCATCTGGACAGGTGCTGAAGGTTGTTGCTGCTTTGTTTCAACACGATGTATAGTGATTTCGCTTTTATTAGCTTCTTTGTTTTCTGAAAAAGGCACGGGCTTAGCATCACGTAGTGTTCTTTCAAACTCTATATATTCATTATATGAATATTGCGGTGTAAGTACTGCTTTATTAGTAGGTGAAAGCTGATTAGCTGATTTATTATCGTTAGACACTTGGCGTGCTACTGTTGCTTCGGTAGTAATATGACGTTGGTTACTTGATGATTCCTGTATTGAGACTCCTTGGTTAGGAGTCGAAGGCTTTGGGGGCGTTTTATCTACTATTATAAAGCTATCATCAGCTGTTACATATTCGCAATCTGTCCAAATATTAAACAAGTCGGAAAGTGAAGGTTCTTTTTTAATTTCGGGTACAGCAGGAATTGGGTAAGATGATTGTACTACTGCAGCTTTAGGTTCAGTAAAATCACGCTCAATGATAGTTTGGTTTTCACCAAGTACGTGGTTAATACGTTTAGGTTCAGCATTCACTATCAATTGTTGTTGTTCAGTAGTAAAGCCTGTAGCGGTAACCGTTACTGTAATAGCTCCTTTAGGTACGGTATCATCTTCGCCCATACCAATAAAGATATCAAGTTCGCCTCCTGCTTGTTCTTGGATATAGTTAGTGATAATTTCCATTTCTTCAGGAGTAATCTCATCTTCTGCATTGAACACTACCAATAATAAAGATTTTTTAGCTCCTGTAATTTTGTTATCATTAAGCAAAGGTGAGTTCAATGCCGCTGTAACAGCTTTAATTGCACGGTCTTCACCATCAGCTGTTGCTGAACCCATAATAGCTGTACCACCATCTTTAAGCACCGAACGAGCATCCTCCATATCTATATTTACCATATAGTTAGCACTCACCAATTCGGCAATACCCTTAGCTCCTTTTAGTAATATTTCATTAGCTTTGTTATAGCTCTCGGACATCTTCATTTTGCCATATACTTCAGTAATTTTATTATTATTAATAATAATCAAAGAGTCTACAGCTTCTTGAAGTTTTCTAATTCCTTCTTTAGCTTGTCGGGCGCGCACAGGACCTTCATATGAGAAAGGTGTAGTAACAATTGCTACGGTAAGGATTCCCTTATCTTTTGCTATTTTAGCAATTACGGGAGCAGCACCTGTACCTGTACCACCGCCCATACCAGCAGTTATAAAAACCATCTCGGTATCATCGCCAATAGCTTCCTCTATTTCTTTAGAACTTTCTAGAGCAGCAGCTTCACCTACTGCTGGCTTAGCTCCTACTCCAAGTCCTTTAGTAAGTGCAAGACCTAATTGTACTTTGTTAGGTACAGGGCTATTTTCAAGGTCTTGTTTATCTGTATTACATACAATATAATCTACTCCTTTTATGCCCTGATTGAACATATAATTGACGGCATTACCTCCGCCACCTCCAACTCCTATAATCTTAATATAGTTGCTGTTATTTTTTGGTAAATTAAACTGAACTATTTGCTGTTCCATATCCATTATAATTTATTTTTTTCACTATACGACTTCTTTCCATATTACTTTATTATTCATCCTCTTCATCATCATCCTCATCTTTTTTGTTGAACGTGTTTAAATATCCTTTTATTTTATTTCCTAATGATCTTATTGTAATAGAAATACCTTTTTTCTTTTCTTTTTTGTCATCCTCTTCATCATCTTCTTCATAATCATCATCATTATTCTTTTCTTTTGCCTTAATCTCGTGTTTTAATTGCTGTTCCTTTTCTTTCTCAGCCTCTTCATTTTGCTGTCTCAACAAATCTTCTTGTTGTTTTTTCAAACGCTCCTCTTCCTCTTTTTTCTTCTGTTTTTCTGCCAACAGCTTTTTTATTTGTTCTTCCTTTTCCTTTTCAATAGCACACATTACAAGCCCTATAGAAGTAGCGTATGTAGGTACTCTCAATTCCTCTCTATTATTATCTAATACTAAATATTCATCGGGGTAGCCCACACGCGTATTCATACCCGTAATATATTTCACTAAGTGTACAATATGTTGCATTTGGCTTCCGCCTCCTGTAAGTACAATCCCCTCGTGTAGCTTGTTCTTTACATCTTCGTGACCATAGCTTTTTATCACATTATGCACCAAGTTGATAATCTCACTCACACGTGAATGAATAATTTTCGACAAGCTCTTCAGAGAAATCTCTTTAGAATTTTTCCCTGGTATAGTTATTATTTCATTTTCAGGTATTTCTCCAGGCCAAGCCGAACCAAAAGTAACTTTCACTTCTTCGGCATATTTAGCATTAATACCATATGCCGATTGTATATCTTCAGTTATGATAGCTCCTCCAAAAGGAATTACTGCAGCGTGGCGAATAATACCTTCTTTAAATATAGCCACATCGGTAGTACCACCTCCTATATCCACAAGCACCACTCCACCTTCTTTTTCATCATCTGTAAGAACAGCTTCTGCCGAAGCTATAGGCTCTAAGGTAATATCAATAGCCTTTAGATTTGCCATTTCGATAGTGCGGTTCACATTGTTGATAGCACTTGTTTGTCCTATTACCAAATGATAAGTAGCATCTAAACGCCCACCTACCATTCCTATAGGGTCTTTAATATCACTTGTGCTATCTACTTTGTAATACTGAGGAAGTGCGTGAATGATTCTCTCGCCAGCTCCCAAAGTAATCGCATTCACTTGTGATTTTAAGCGTTCTAAATCATCTACATCTATTAACTTCTCTGGTGAAATACGTGATATATAATCACTATGTGTACGAGTGCTTATATTCTGCCCCGATATCCCTACCATTACCTCTTTTATATCAACATCTGCGCTTCTTCTTGCCTGTTCTGTCGCCTGCATCACTGCAGTTGCTGTCTTTGATAGGCTCATAGCCACCCCTTTACTGATCTTCTCCTGAGGTTTAGAGACTCCATAACCCAAAATCTGTATCTTCCCATTTCTATTAGTCGTCCCTACCATCGCTACAACTTTTGTTGTACCTATATCTAACCCCACATAAATTTTATTACTTTCCATACTTTACTCGTTTTTGTTTATCTAACTCTATCATTTTCACTTTTTTTATTGTCATATATTTAAAAAATTAGGAAATTTATTGTTATTATCGTTTTATATGACTTCTTTTCACGTAGCAAAAGTAATTATTTTTTTTCAACCTTACATTATCTTTTTATAAATAAGTTATTAACAATTTTATAAACAATTGATAATCATTTATCAATGATAACAACTTTAACATTTCATAAACTCCAAGCTGTATTTTTCTCTTGCAGCTACCAAATCTGCCTCTGTATCTATCCCTATACTACCTATTTCGGTAACAGCAAGACGCAATTTATAACCATTCTCTAAATACCTCAGCTGCTCCAATTTTTCTACCTCTTCTAATGAAGAAACAGGTAAACGTGTAAATTCTTGCAAAGCCTCCTTTCGGTAAGCATAAATACCTATATGTTTGTAATACAAAGCTTTACTTTTTTCATCACGCATAAAAGGTATTGCCGCACGCGAAAAATACAATGCATCATTATCTTTATTCATCACCACCTTTACATTGTTAGGATTGGCAATATCTTCGGGAGTAGTAATACGTTCTGCCAAACTTGCCACCGATACATTCCTTTCGCTATCCTCTCGGAAAATAGCAATTAGTTTTTGTAAATTCTCTTTAGCCGTAAAAGGCTCATCACCTTGTACATTTACAATTATATCTACATTTAAATTCTCTGAAGCCTCAGCCAAGCGGTCGCTGCCACTATTGTGTTCTTTTTGGCTCCTAATCACACTGCCACCTGCCGCCTCTATCACTTGTGCTATACGGTCGTCATCGGTAACCACATACACTTCTTCAAATAATTCTGTGCGTACCACAGCCTCATAAGTACGCACTATCACAGGTGCCCCACAAAGGTCTTGCATCAGTTTAGCAGGAAAACGAGTTGCACCATAACGCGCAGGAATCATTGCTATTATTTTCATATATCAAAATATCATTATACCATATAAAAGGGACTATCTCTTTTTTCAAGACAGTCCCTTTCGTCATATATTATTTCTATTATCCCTCTGTTTGCGGCTTCATTTTGAAGTCTTCCATAAACTTGGTCGTATAATTACCCGCCAAGTAATTAGGGTCATCCATCAATTGCAAATGGAAGGGTATAGTTGTTTTTACACCTTCTACTACAAACTCATCCAATGCTCGGCGCATTTTAGCTATCGCCTCCTCGCGTGTTTGAGCTGTCGTTATAAGCTTTGCTATCATCGAGTCGTAGTTCGGCGGAATCACATAACCACTATACACGTGCGTATCCAAACGAACACCGTGCCCACCAGGAGCGTGAAGTGTTGTTATCTTACCCGGTGAAGGACGAAAATCATTATAAGGATCTTCTGCATTGATGCGGCATTCTATAGCGTGTAATTTAGGAGTATAATTCTTCCCTGATAAAGGCACCCCCGAAGCCACCAATATTTGTTCCCTGATAAGGTCATAATCAATTACTTGTTCTGTAATAGGGTGTTCCACTTGAATACGAGTGTTCATCTCCATAAAGTAAAAGTTTCTATCCTTATCCACCAAAAATTCTATTGTTCCAGCACCTTCATATTTTATAAATTCAGCAGCTTTCACAGCAGCCTCACCCATACGCTTACGCAAATCTTCAGTCATAAAAGGTGAAGGAGTTTCCTCAGTAAGCTTTTGGTGACGGCGTTGTATAGAGCAATCGCGTTCCGATAAGTGGCAAGCCTTACCATATTGGTCGCCTACAATTTGAATTTCTATGTGGCGAGGGTCTACGATCAGTTTCTCCATATACATAGCATCATTACCAAAGGCAGCTCCCGCCTCCTGCATTGCGCTATCAAGAGCTTTTTCAAGATCCTCCTCTTTCCACACATCACGCATACCACGTCCCCCGCCTCCAGCCGTAGCTTTTAGCATTACAGGGTATCCTATTTCGGCAGCAGTTTTTTTAGCGTGTTCCAACGATTGTATCAAACCGTCAGAGCCAGGAACTGTAGGTACGCCAGCTGCTTTCATTGTAGCCTTAGCAGAAGCCTTATCACCCATTTTTTCTATCATTTCAGGTGAAGCTCCTATAAATTTGATACCGTGTTCAGCACAAATTTTAGAGAACTTAGCATTTTCGCTCAAGAACCCATATCCTGGGTGAATAGCATCTGCATTTGTAATTTCGGCAGCAGCTATTATATTAGGTATTTTCAAATAGGAATCCTTGCTTGGTGGAGGTCCTATACATACAGCCTCATCAGCAAAACGAACGTGTAAACTATCGGCATCGGCGGTAGAATATACAGCTACCGATTTGATGCCCATCTCGCGGCAAGTGCGTATTACGCGCAATGCTATCTCCCCTCGATTGGCTATTAATATTTTTTTGAACATACTTGCTTTTTGTTATGATGGATCTACCAAAAATAGTGGTTGGTCAAACTCTACAGGTGTAGAATCTTCCACCAATATCTTCACTATTTTTCCTGATACCTCCGATTCTATTTCATTAAAAAGTTTCATCGCCTCTATAATGCATATCACACTACCTTTGGCTACTGTCGAACCTACTTCTACAAAAAGTGGCTTATCAGGACCAGGACGGCGATAAAAAGTACCTATCATAGGCGATTTGATGGTTATGTATTTGCTATCTTCACTGTCAGCCGCAGGTTTTGCAGGCGCTGCTTCATTGCCTGTTGGCACTATAGGTAGTGTTTGTAAGGCTTGTTGTGGTTGGATAGACAACTGTGGTAGCTGCTGAGCTACAGGTAATTGCTGCACATATACTTCTCTGTTGGTCTCATCAGGGTTTGTTTTTATGGTAATCTTTACATCATCCATCTCCAACTTCACCTCACTCGCACCTGACTTTGCAACAAATTTAATCAAATTTTGAATGTCTCTTAAATCCATAGTGTTTATCTATTTTGCTCAATCGTTGTTTTTATATTATATATTTAGCTGTTGTAAGCCCATTTCAAGTAAAGTGCTCCCCAAGTAAAGCCACCACCAAAGGCAGCCATTACTATGTTATCACCTTTTTTTAGTTGTTTTTCGTAATCATTAAGGGCAAGAATGATAGTTGCCGAAGTAGTATTACCATATTTGTATATATTCAGCATCACCCTTTCCGCAGGTAGCCCCATTCTATCAGCAGTAGCATCTATAATACGTTTGTTAGCCTGATGTGGCACCAACCATTGCACATCGTCTTTAGTCAACCTATTGCGTTTTATAAGCTCCTCTGCTACATCTGCCATACCTGTAACTGCGTATTTAAATACTGTTTTTCCGTCCTGAAACACAAAGTGTTCCTTGGCAGCTACCGTTTCTGCTGTAGTAGGACACAACGAACCACCCGCTTTTATATACAAGTAGTTACGCCCTATGCCATCACTTTTTAGCAATTCATCTTGTACCCCTAAGCCTTCGTAATTAGGCTCAAAAAGTGCAGCACCAGCGCCATCGCCAAATATAATACAAGTAGCCCTATCTGTATAATCAATGATTGACGACATTTTATCAGCACCCACTAAAAGTACTTTTTTATAACGTCCCGATTCTATATATTTGGCTGCTAATGATACCCCAAACAAAAAGCTAGAACAAGCCGCTTGCAAGTCAAACGCAAAAGCGTTGGTAGCACCTATTTGTGTAGCTACATAAGGACCTGTGAGTGCTACAGGCATATCGGGAGTAGCTGTTGCCAATATAAGTAAATCAATTTCTTTAGGGTCTATTCCCTTTTTGTTTATCAAGTCTTTAGCTGCCTGAATAGCCAAAAACGAAGTCCCTTTATTAGGGTCTTTCAGTATACGTCTTTCTTTTATGCCCGTACGTGTGTATATCCATTCGTCATTGGTATCTACCATCTTTTCCAACATAGCGTTGGTAAGTACATCTTCAGGGACGTAGCCTCCTACACCCGTAATGGCAGCAGTTATTTTATTCATTACTAACTAATTTTTATGTACGTTTTTTGCGCTGTTCGCTCTATGATAAAAAGCAATCACTGCGCAACCGTACAAATTTTGGCGCAAAAATACATAATTATTTTTGATTTACTACAAAAAAATTATTTTTTTAACACGATTGTCTATTTCGCTCTTTATTATTCATAGGTATTTACCTACTTAAATTTTGGTGAATTTATAGTTATTTGTCCTTGTCTTTAGCAGTGTATTTATTGTAAAGGAAGGAAGCTATCATTAGTAGTACGCCCAACAATACAAATACCACCGTTTTGCGCAAAGTATCCAAATGAGTAATATCGTAAAAGAATAACTTCAGCACACAAAAGCTAATAAGTATAATCCCCGATAGTCGTAGGTATTTTTTGCTGTTGAATATCCCCATAACTATCAGTAGTACAGCATAAGCCCCCCACAAAATTGTGAGACCCAGCTTATAATTAGCTGTAGCATCATATAGTTCCGTCCAATGCAAAAGTTCGCTACTACCTATCCACAAACACACCAAGTGGAATAGCAGCTCCAATACTTTCTTGGGTTGCTCTTTAAATTCCAAATATTGTTGCAAACGATAGATTGTATAACACAGCACCGCAAAGGCTGCAATTCCTATATAACGCACGTTTAAGAACCACCACGAAAGTTGATATACATTATAAAACGCAATATAACGCCCACGCAATTCGCTGAAATTGTACAAGCCAAGCGTTATAAACACTATTCCTATAAGAAAAGCAACTACTATTTGTATTTCGGCAAGCAGTTTGCTTTTCATATATCGTCTATTTATCCAGCTGTAGAGCCCCACAAAGAGCAAGGTATATATAATTATTGATGATTGCTTAAAGAGTTCAGCATCATTGTGTAGCACATTATCAAACACACCATTATTAAATTGCAAAGCTCTCAATTCCCAAAGCAAGTTTATTTGTCTTGTAAAGGTATCGTAAAATGGTATTACCGAAAGCGCATTGAAAACCACTGCTAAAGTGTTGTAATCCTTATCTGTTTTATGACGATAATGGGTATATGCCACCCAGCCCATAGCAACACTATAAAGCAATGAATTAATAAATAATGAATTAGCAAAAGGTACTGTATAGTCAAAAGTTGATATATCTATCACCCAGCTTATGGTGGCTAAGGTCATCACTGCATAACTGATGCGTTCATACAGTATCAGTTTTTTTGTTCTTCCAAACCAAAAAAGCAGTGCTGCCTCTACACTCCATAATAAAGTTATCCACGTACCTTCAAATTGTATCGGGATTACCAAGGTAGCAAAAGATAACGCCAATACTAGCACCAAGTATTTGAGGTTTGTATGCACTTGCTTGTGGTGAAAATAACTTGCTATAGCAAAGTGTAAAAGAGCATTAGCAAGGGTAAAGAGTGCTATAGGAGTACGTGCAGGGTTGTACTGCTCGTTTAGCAGCCAAGCTCCTATGCTGTAAAACAACAAGCTATTGGCTAAAAATACAGTTACATCTATACTGCTAAGCTCTGCCCCTTTTTGTATTTTCTGAGCAATAAACGAAGCGTAAAACGTTAAGAATGTAACGATACTGAAACTAAAAAATGCCCCGAAGTGTTCAGGCTGATAGGCAAGCCCCCACATAGAGAGCAGTAATAGCCAAGTGATTAAAAATGCTGAAACAAACAGCGACCTCCATTGCTTGTAGAAGGAAATTACTATCACTCCCACATTGATAATAGCTGTATAGATAAATAGGATATCTACACGCCCCGAATTGTTACTCAGCAAGAAAGGTACTGCATAGCTACCCACAAGCCCTATAATGGCAATCACTACTTGGTTATAATTAAGAGCTGCTGCTATGGTGAAAGCGGTGAAGAGAAACATCAGTGCAAAGGTAGCTTCTTGCCCAAAGTAACCAAACATCGTATAAGCCACAAAGGTAACAAAATAGAATATAGCCATTGCACCACTCACCAATACAGCGCTAAAGCTAGTGTATTTTTTCTTGAGTATAGCTCCAAAAGCAAAGAGCCCTACGCCTGTAAGATAGCCTAAAGCGAGGCGCATTGCAGGGCTGATAAGGTTATGGTCTATAGAGTATTTTACCCCTATAAACACACCTATCAGTATAATAGCAATTCCTATTTTGCTAAACAAGTTTTCGCCTATAAAGCGCTCCCAATCCCAATCGGTTTTTAACCCCATCATATCACCTATAGATTTTTCAAAGGCTGGTGCTTCCGCTTTCTTAGGTTTTTCTATTATTTGAGGAGCTTCGGGTATTACTTCTTCTGCCGCAGGAGATATTTCGGCTTCTGTCTCTTCTACGATAGGAGGCACTTCAGTTACTACCTCTTCTGCAACAGAAGGTACTTCAGCCACTACCTCTTCTACAGTAGAAGTTTCAGCCACCACTTCTTCTGTAGCAGGAACTGTTATAGGAGCTTCAACTACCTCTTCTGTTGCCACTACTTCAGGACGAGCGGTAGCTCTTAGTTCCCATATTGTTTGCTTAATGCCTTTCATTTCTTTGATGAAGCTGTATTGTTTATCAACCACTTCATCTACTTTATTGAGCAAGGCTTCTAAATCTTTTTCAGTAACCATAGGCGTAATCCTCATATTTAGCGTACAAATATACGTTATTTTTTTTAATTGCACACTATATTAGAAAAAAAACTTTGCCAAAGGTTTTAGTTCCTTTGGCAAAGCGCATATATGTATTTTTGTTTTAAGACTGAAGTCTGAAGTTGATAGGATAAGCAAAAGTAACCGGTGTAGGTTTGCCACGTTGCTTACCAGGTATCAATTTAGGTAGTTTTTCGATGATACGTTTAGCTTCGTTTTCAAGTAATTTATCGGTACCACGTACGCCAAGCACTGTAATAGAACCATCGGTATTGATACGGAAACTTACGTTTACTTTACCTTGAATACCCATTTCGAGAGCTGCAGGTGGATATACGAAATTTTTGCTAACGTGCTTATCAAGGTTTTCTTTGAAGCATTGAAATTGTTTGTCTTTAGGAACATTTTTGCAAGCTTCAAACATAGGTTTGTCCTCAATAATTGTAAAAGGCACATCAATAGGCACATCTTCTACAGCTGTATCTGTAGATTGAATTGTGCTAACATCTGCTACTTTATCTTCTTTTTTAGTTTCAGTAGTAGCAATTTGAGCTTCCTCAATCTTAGCGTCGTTTTCAACGATTTTCACATCTTCTACTACTGCTGGTGGCGGTGGTGGCGGTGGTGGCGGAGGCGTATCAGGAGCTTCCATTACGAAGTTCTCTTGTTCCTCATCAAGCTGCTTATTCATCTCGCTCTGGCGGTCGTCTTTTACAGTTTTGTCATACACCTTAGCTTCAAACCCCCACAAGGTAAGCCCAGAAACTATAGCAAAACCAATCGCAAAGAACAACCCACTACTTTTTGCCAAATCGGCTTTCGGATTTTTTTTAGGTTGCATAATGATGATTTTTAAAAAAGTTATTAAATATTTCCCTCTTGACAATTACCTAAAGAGCTCTCGGAATCTTGTCATAAAACATAAAGCAACAATTGTGCCAAAAGTGTTAAAAAACACATCCATAATATCGCCACTGCGATTTATAGTTAAGTAACCTTGCAATAGCTCTATCAGTCCGCCCAAAATTACAGCAGTTATAAAAGCCCATAGGAAGCATTTTTTGGTGCTGTGAAAGCGTTTTGTTTCGTTGTAAAATGCTGCTATAAATAGGCAAGTGTAACCAAAATAGAACCCAAAATGCGCAATTTTATCTAAATAAGGAATGCGAGGCGCATCGGGCACTTGAGGGGGCGATATAAAACAGAGTGTAACGATTATTATCACCCACACTGCCCATAGAATAGTGTATTTATACTTGAGCATATAATTCGTTATATTCTTCTTCCGATAGTAAAAGGTCGTATTCCTGCGGTTGGGTAGGTTTTATTTTAATAATCCAACCTTCGGTATAAGGGTGTTTATTTACTTTTTCAGGATGCTGAAGCAATGCTTCGTTGAAGGCTACAACTTCGCCTGCAATAGGCATAAAGAGATCCGAGACAGTTTTAATAGCTTCAATAGTGCCAAAGATAGCATCTTGCGCCAGAGTACTACCTACGCTTTCTACATCCACATAAACAATGTCGCCCAACTGCTGTTGTGCAAAATGTGAGATACCCACAGTAGCAGTATCTCCTTCAATGGTTACCCAAGTGTGTTCTTTACTGTATTTCATAGTTTTAATTGTTTTACTACGCTTCTATCATTAGCCAAACGTTGTATTTTGTTTTGTCCGCCCAATTTACCTTGCGCTTTCATATAGGCAGCAAAACCACCCGTTGGCACTTTAGTGATTTTCAGAGGTTGTAGTACTTTGCCTTGTATAAGGTCGTAATAATACATATTTTGTTTTTGTAGCTCCTCGTCTATAAGTCGGGCAAAAGTTTTCATATGTTTAGGCATTGTTTCAAACTCTACAAACCATTCGTGATAGGGCAATTCGCCTTGTGTAGGGTTCACTTGGGGGGCTACTGTAAATTCAGTAATGCGAGCCCCTGTAGCTTCCAAAGCTACCTGCATAGCTTCTTCCACTTCTTTAGCAATCACGTGTTCGCCAAAAGCTGAAATAAAATGTTTAATACGCCCTGTAACTACGATGCGGTAGGGCGCCAATGAGGTAAATTGCACTGTATCACCTATATTATAGCCCCACAAACCTGCGTTGGTAGAAATAATAAGTGCATAATTCACCCCCAGCTGTACCTCTTTCAGTGGAATGCGCTTTGGCTGCTCTGTAAAGAAGCTATCAGCTTCTATAAACTCATAGAATATCCCCGAATTGAGTTGCAAAAGCATTCCTTTTTCAGTTTGCGAATCTTGGTAGGCAAAAAAGCCCTCGCTGGCAGGGTACAGCTCTATGCTATCCACCTTTCGCCCTATAAGATGTTCAAACTTTTGTCTATAAGGTTCGTAATTAACTCCTCCGTAAATAAAAAGACTAAAGTTGGGGAACAATTTGCCTACTTTTATGCCCGCACGACTATAAAGACGCTCAAAATACATCAGTACCCACGAAGGAATACCACTAATGAGGGTCATATCTTGAGAAAAAGTTTCTGTTACAATAGCTTCTACTTTTGTTTCCCAATCTTCAATACAATTGGTATTCCAAGAAGGCAATCTATTTTTTTGTAAATAATATGGCACATAATGAGCTGCTATTCCTGATAATCTACCTGTTTTTATACCATTTTTCTCTGATAAAATAGGGCTTCCTTGTAGAAAAATCATCTTACCATCAACAAAATTTGCCTTTTTAGTTTCATTAATATACAACAAAATAGCATCACGAGCAGCTTGTATATGATAAGGCATTGATTCTCTTGAGATTGGAATATATTTTATACCACTTGTTGTTCCAGAGGTTTTTGCAAAATATAAGGGTTTACCTTTCCAAAGAATATTTTCTTCTCCATTTATAACTCTTTGCATATAAGGCATTAATTCTTCATAATCTCGTATTGGAACATATTTAGAAAAATCTTCCATTGATTGAATTTCTTCAAAATGATGTTCTTTTCCAAAAGTTGTATTTTTAGCTTGTTTTATTAATTGTTTGAATATTTTCTCTTGCGTTTCTATTGGATTATTAGCCCACTTATCAATTTGTTTTTTAACAAAAAAAGCTAACAATTTGGCTCCTAATGCTTTTATAGACATTTGTTATTCTATTTTATAATTATTTGAAATTCATATAGTTAAAAGGATCAACAGGATACCCATTATTCCATAATTCAAAGTGTAAATGCGTCCCTGTAGAAAGCTCTCCTGTATTGCCTACTGTAGCAATAACTTCTCCTGCTTTGACAAAGTCTCCTTGTTTTTTTGTCAAGCTAGCATTATG